>Ga0206927_1111_pt1 | contig 17978 bp, 14 predicted proteins | sample Alteio_BWOrgHeat_60_FD_153249 | JGI IMG/M metagenome (GOLD analysis project Ga0206927, IMG submission 153249) | Enriched cells from forest soil in Barre Woods Harvard Forest LTER site, Petersham, Massachusetts, United States -... | ecosystem: Environmental > Terrestrial > Soil > Temperate forest >... | reverse complement strand
GAACAGCGCAGAAGCTGTTTGATGACCATGATGTCCTCCTCCCTTTTTGCTAACAGTACACTTTCACTTGAAAAAGTTTTAGAAAAAAGTGTACATAAACAGCAATTTTTGATAAAATTATACAGCTTTGGAGCATTTTTTTACTCGAATGTCAAAATTTAAGTCAATAATTGAGCTGCTTGAGATCCGTATTAGGCGCGGCGATTACGCCGTTGCAGAATTGCCTGCCGAAGGAAAATTGGCCAAAGATATTGGCGTTGCGCGACTGACAGCGCGCAAGGCCGTCAATCATTTGGTCGATAAGGGCGTCCTATTTAGATTGCCCAACGGACGCGCGACAATTAGACGCAAATCGCGACTGAGCGGAATTCCGCTGCAGTTGGCCTTCCTCGCGCCGACGTACGTAAACTCGAACGATACCAATCTGTGCAGGATTGCTGCTAAGAAAGCAGCGTCCGCGGCGGGCGCGAATCTTCGCTCCGTTGAATACGTTTCTTGGGACGATCCCTCAATCGAAAGCGCGCTGCGCGGCTTCGATGGCGTGTTTTTCAAGCCGTGGACTGAGTTCACGCCACAATGGATAATCGAATCGATCAAGAAATCTCCGGCTTCCGTTTTTGTGCTCGATCAAGACTTGTCTGAACACGGAGTTCGATCGCTCTGCCCCTTTCCGCCGGTATTTTTGCAACGCTTGTTGGACCACCTGGCAGGCTTGGGACATAAACGCATCGATTGTTTTAATGTTCAACCGATCGAATCCGTCATCGCGAAAAGAATCGAACAGTGGAATATCTGGAAGGCTGCCCACGGAATGTCCGGCGAACTTTGGAGTATGGAAAGCGATAGCCCGCTGAAAGCCAGTTACGATTCAATGCTACGTCTGCTCGATAGCGCGCCCCTTTCAGCGACGGCTTTCTTGTGCACCACCGGGCCTTGCGCGATCGGCGCGATGAGAGCGTTGCACGAACGCAGAATTTCAATAGCGAAAGACGTGTCGATCTGTGCAGTCAACGATGAAGGGCTTGGGCGTTACGTCGTCCCCACACTCACCGCGCTTGAAATGCCTGATCTCGTCCCATTTATGTCTATATGCATTCAGTGGATGGCTCGCGGCGAAAAGAAGTGGGTCGGGCCTCTGCGAATGCAACCGGAGGAAATACCGATGTTCATCGGCGAGTCAACAGGTCCGGCTCCAGATCGGGAAAAACCAGCCTGAAGAAAAAAGCGGTGCACCCGCTACAATGATGGGTATTCTGCGGCGCTTTGAGTTGCTCGCACTAAGTGAGCGTCTTCAACCGTTGCATGGTCGTCCCCGCCCGCCGCTCGTTATTCTTCCAGCGGCGCAATCGGCGCGTTCGTTTCGCCGAAGTTTTCTCGCGTTGAGTAATCGCCCATTGCAAGCGTCAGAAGAATCCCGAGCCAGAATACGCCGGCCAGCGCGAATACCCACTCCAGGCCGCGTTTGGCGTAGCGCAGATGCATGAAGAACAATCCGACCAGCGCAGCTTTCAGTATCGCGATGCACAGCGCCAATGCCGTGTTGCCCCAGCCCAAGTCAACCATGTCGACGCCGACTGTAGCGGCCAGCAGCGCCATCAACGCGGCCCAGACCAGCACGTATGCGCGCACGGATACGATCACATCACTCATTAAAGAGCCCCTCAATCGCCATTCAGTGATGTCCGACCAGGTAGAGCAGCGGGAACAAAAAAATCCAGACGATGTCGACGAAGTGCCAGTACAGCCCCGCCACTTCGATCGCAGCCGAATTTCCGGTCGTATATCTTCCGCGCCACGCCTTGAACGCAAGGACCGCCATGACCGCAAGTCCGATCAGCATGTGAATGCCGTGCAGCGCCGTCATTGCGAAATACAGCAGGAAAAACAGTTCCACTTTTTGCGTGTCGATTCCGCGGGGATCGGGAATCACGAATGAGAAGTGTGGTCCGGGAAAGAGCCCTTCGCGGATTTCAGTCGACCACTCGAAGCCTTTAATACCAAGAAACGCCGCGCCGAAAGTCATGGTCAGCAGTAACAGAAAGATCAATTGTCCGCGCTTACCCATCTGTGCGGCGCGCACCGCCAGCGCCATGCTCAGGCTGCTGCAAAGCAATACGGCGGTATTGATCGCGCCCAGCGGCATCAGCAGTCGGCGGCTGCCGGCCAGGAATTCATGCGGATGCAGATAGCGATATACGACGTAGCTGAAAATCAGCCCGCCGAAGAACAACACTTCCGTGGCGAGAAACAGCCACATGCCCTGAACGCTGGCTTCATGCTGCTGTTCAGGCGTGTCGAACTGTTCCGCCAGGAATTCTGCATGCGCGCTAGCCAACTGTTTCCTCTCCAGTTGTGCCAAGGGTGTAGGTATAGGGCTCTTCGTTCACGATCGGCGTGGATTCAAAGTTATTGGTCGCTGGAGGGGACTCCGCCTGCCACTCCAGCCCCGTCGCGCCCCAGGGATTGCGGCTGGCGCGCGGGCCGTATCGCAGTGACCAGAGTAGATATGTAATCGGGAGCAGATACCCGAGCGCCAGGATCGACGCGCCAGCAGTAGACATCACGTGATAGACCTGAAATTCAGGCGGATAGGAATGATAACGCCGTGGCATTCCCAGATACCCCAGAATGAACTGCGGAAAGAACGTGAGATTGAATCCGACGAAAATCATCAATGCCGAAAAGCGCCCCCACCATTCGGGATACAGCCGCCCGGTCATCTTCGGCCACCAGAAATGAATTCCTCCGAGATACGCCATCACCGCGCCGCCGACCATGATGTAATGGAAATGCGCGATGACGAAATACGTGTCGTGAACGTGAATATCCAATCCCAACGCGGCGAGAAATAAACCGGTCAGTCCGCCGATTGTAAACAAGCCGATGAAACCGAGCGCGTAGAGCATCGGCGTGTCCCAGGCGACAGAGCCTTTGTGCAATGTCGCCGTCCAATTGAAAACTTTGATCGCGGATGGAATCGCAACCAAATAGCTCAACATGGAAAACGCCAGGCCCGCGTACATCGATTGCCCGGAGACAAACATGTGGTGTCCCCAGACCAGGAAGCCCAGCAGGCCGATGGCAACACTGGACATCGCGATGAAGACATAGCCAAAGGGCGGTTTGCGCGAGAAACTCGTGATGAGCTCACTGACGACGCCCATGCCCGGAAGGATCATGATGTACACGGCCGGATGAGAATAGAACCAGAAGAGATGCTGAAACAACAGCGGATCGCCGCCGATCGATGGATCGAAAATCCCCACGCGAAACACGCGCTCCACCGCCAGCAGCGCCAGCGTGATCGCCAGCACCGGCGTCGCCAGCACCATCACCACGCTGGTCGAATAGATCGACCAGATGAACAGCGGTAGCCGCCGCCACGTCATGCCTGGCGCGCGCATGCGGTGAATGGTGACGATAAAATTCAAGCCCGTGAGGATCGATGAAAATCCGGTGATAAAAATCCCGACGACCGCCAGCATCACGTTACCGTTGGAAAACATGCTGCTGTACGGCGTGTAAAACGTCCAGCCGGTGTCGACGCCGCCAAGAATGATCGACGCCAACGCGAAGAACGCGCCGATGATAAAAACGTACCAGCTCAGCAGGTTCAGCCGCGGGAACGCCAAGTCGCGCGCGCCGATCATCAGCGGGACCAGGAAATTTCCAAGGGTCGCGGGAATCGACGGGATCAAGAAGAACCAGACCATGATTACGCCGTGAATCGTGAACAGCTTGTTGTACGTCTCGTTGCTGACCAGGTCCGGCTGAGGGGTCATCAATTCCAGCCGGATCACCACCGCCGCGGAGCCGCCCAACAGGAAAAAGAACGTGATCGAGATCAGATATAGAATCCCGATGCGTTTGTGGTCGACGCTCAGCAACCACGATTTCACGCTGTACCCGGATTCCACGAACGAGCGCGGGTGCGGATCGCCTGCGTCGATGCGTTGCGCGGCGGTCGGCGTCATCGCTTGACTCCTTCACTGGTATTGGCCGCATTGCGCAGAGTCTTAATGTATTCGATCAAGTCGATCACTTCTTCTTCGGTCAACTGTCCTTTAAACGTGGGCATGATGGATGAATACCCGGCGGTCACTTTCGCGTTCGGAGCCAAGATCGATTCTCTGATGTAGTTGCCGTCCGCGGTAACACTCGAGCCGTCCTGCAGCTTGACCGTGCTGCCGTAGAGTCCCGCAAGACTCGGCGCGCGCGAAGCATGGCAGGAGGCGCAGGCAAATTTCTGAAACAGCCGCTCGCCCGCTACCGCAGCAGGCGTGTCCTGACCGGATCCGTTAAGCCACTCGGCGTACTTCGCCGGCTCCATGACGTGCACGACGCCGATCATTTTCGCGTGATCGGTTCCGCAGTACTGACTGCAGAAGAAGTGATAGTCACCAACCTTTGTCGGCTGAAACCATTCGTAAGAATAACTGCCAGGCAGCACGTCCTGCTTGGTGCGGAACGCGGGGATGAAAAAGTCGTGGATCACATCCATCGACGTCATCACCAGCCGCACCGGTTGTCCCACCGGCAGATGAAGTTCGTCGATCTCCATGCGCCCCTCGGGATGCTGCAACTTCCACATCCACTGCCGCCCGACGACGTAGACGTCCATGGCGTTCGACGGCGGCGTGCGTTGTTCGACGAAGATTTTTCCCGCCCAGCCGAAAAAGAGGAACGACAGCAGCAGCGGCGCGATCGTCCAGAGCAGTTCCGCCCGCAGATTTCCGCGCGTCGCTGACGGTAGCATGCCCGGCCGCCGCCGATACTTGATGCCGAAATAAAGAATCAGCGCCGCGACACCGATGCTCAGGACGCCGCTGAATCCGCACAGGCAATAGAACAGCAGATCCACGTCGCCTGCCAGGCTGGATGCGCGTTCCGGAAGAAATCGAAAGCTTTCGTCAACCATGCGTGCGCCTATCGATGGGAGTCAGAGAGCCGCCCGGCGGATTCATGGCAGCCTGAAAGCGAACAGCATTCTTGCGATCGCGCCAGAGGCTTAGCCCGACGAAAAGAAGGAAGGCGCCGACAGTCAGCGCGCCGCCAATCCGTACCGCGTTGATGACAATCAGGCCGTACTTTCCCGTCGCCGGATCGTAGCGATAACAGAGCAGCAGGAGTTTGTCGGTGATCGCGCCGATCGTTTCTCCGGACGCCTCGACCAGCGAAAGGCGTATATCTCGCGCGGGATAATCGACGCCCATGAAATAGCGCGAAATTTTTCCCTTCGGCGTCGCCACGATGATGCCGCTGGGATGCGCATATTGCCTGGAATGAACGTCGTAGACGTAGCGATAGCCCGCCGCTTTCGCAAGCGCCGCTATCGCCTCCGTTTCCCCAGTCAAAAAATGCCAGCCCTCGTCCGCTCCGGCCCGCTTGTACTCGCGCAGGTACTCCGTTTTCTTTTTCGACGCCAGCCCGGGGCTCTCGGTGGGATCGATGCTGACCATCACCACTTCGAAATCCGTTTCCGCGTTCAACGAGATCAACTTCAGGCAACCGGTGAGGCTGTTGAGCATCGCGCCACAGAGCATCGGACAACCGTAGTAACCCAGCAGCAGAATCACCGGACGGCCGGGATGGAAATAGTTTCGCAACGGAGTCATTCGACCGGACTCGTCGCGAAACTGCAGATCCAGCGGCAAGTCTGCGCCGAGATTCTGATCGAAGCCGATTTTCCGTGCGATGGCATCCGGTTGCGCGGGCTCATCTATTAACGCCGGCGGCTCCGCGCAGAGAGCCGTACCGCACGCGGTAATCAGCGCCAGGACACCAACCGCTCTTCGAATTCTATCCATCGTACACTCCACAAACTTTGCAGCGTTCATTTGGTCGGAGTTGGCTCCAACGGTTCGTCTTTTCCGCCAAAGCGCGCCTCGTCCGGAGATTTCGAAACATCCCCGCCCCATTTCGGAAGACCGCGCTGAGCCGCCAGTTCCATGGCGCGCGCGACCGGAATGCGAACGACGCCCGCGGTTTTGTTCACCCAGACGTAACTGGATAGATTCGCGTCCTCGTGCGCGCGGATCTTTAACAGGTCCGCAATTTCGTCGACTTCCAGACGTGGCTCCGGCGACTGCAAGGTCAGCGTGGACTGAGTCCGCTGAGGAGTCGGGGGCTCGATCATCGTCAGTGCCTTCAAGTAGCCGAACAATCCCGCATGCAGCGCAAACGCGCCGACAATCAACGCCAGTCCGACGTAAGCGATCACGCGCGCGCTAATGTCGCTCTCTTCGTGACGATGCTCGCCGGCGGGAAGATGCTCGCGACCCTGTGGGGCTGCAGGCGGCGGCGCGGGCGTTCCTATCTGCACGTTCTCGCTCTCCCGAACGCTATGCCGGCTGTGCCGCGCCATGCGGCAACGCTTCGACGTATCCCGGCGCGTGTACCGGCAGCAACGGTCGCTGCCGCATCCAACGCGCGTAACACGCCAGCCAGATTCCACCCACGCCGACCAGCGCAGCCACATACTGCCAGCGAAACTCCGGCCCATTCGTTTGAAACGGCGACGCAATCAGCCAGTAACTATTCACGATCTGCATGAGAAATGCCCCGAACGCAATGCGCCCCAGCGTTTTCGGGTTGCGCTTCAGGTGACGGAAGAGCAACAGAAAAAACGGAATCGCAAACGCGAAGATGAACAACGCCCCGGCGATCGATGACCAGCCGCCGACAATGCGCGTCAGATACCAAGGTATCTCGTCTTTCAAATTGCCGGACCAGATCACGATCAATTGCGCATAGCACAGGTACGCCCAGAAGAACACAAACGCGAACAGCAGTGTCCCCAGGTCGTGAAAACGCTTCGGCGTGAATACCGGGGCCAGCGCCGCGTCGCCGGCGATCTGGCTACTCATCCAAACCACCAGCGCCATCGCGGCCAGCGCGTGTCCGGCCATGATCATGAGCGGATAGATCGACGAGTACCAATGCGGCTCGACCGACATCAGCCAGTCCATCCACGCAAACGAACCCGAGAGGATCAATAGCAGCAGGCCGGGCCCGGCGAGCGCCTCCATGCGCCGACTGGGTGCCGCCTCGGTCGTTTCGTCCTGCGCGCGAGACCAGCGAAAAAAGCAGAACGCCATCGCCGACCAGAGCAACACATACACACTCGCTCGAATCGCGAAAGAGGACGGATTGAGATAACTGGCTTTGTGCTGCAGCACCGGATCGGCGGCGAGCGCCGCTGGGCGAGCCCAGAGATAAATGCTGGGCAGTCCGAACAGGACCGGGACGAACAAGAACGCCATCAGCGGCATGACCATCGCGCCTGCTTCGAAATGCCGTCGCGTCGCCACGCCCCAAGCGCCGCCCATGAGGTGATGCATCATGAGGATCGCCAGACACCCCAGCGAGATTCCCAGCCAGAATTGCAGGCCGAACAGCCAGCCTCGAAAAAACTGTTCTGGAGCAATCACTGCGCCGACGATCGACGCGAGAATTCCAATTCCGCCGACGATGGCTGCACCGTTAAACAATCTTGCGTAGAATGCGGATGCGACGTTGTCTGTATTCATTTCGCGCCTCCGGATTCCGGCGGGACATCCGCCAACTTCTCATTTGGAGGAACATCCTCAGGCTTGGCGTGCTGCGAAAGCTGCAGAACGCGGATGTACGCGGCGATCGCCCAGCGATCGGCAACGGGAACTCGTGACGCATACGAATACATGGCGCCCTGTCCGCGCGTGATCACGTCGAAATAATGGCCGAGCGCCGCGTTTCTCGCGGCGTCGGAGTGAAACGAGGGCGGCGGCGTAAAGCCGCGCTGCACGATCGATCCCTTGCCGTATCCGTCGCGGCCATGACACATCGCACAATAAATGGTGAATCGCTCCTGGCCGCGCGCGAGCATTTCAGCGGTTACCGGACGCGGCGGATTCGTCACGAGTTTCCCGTTTTCAACGCCGGTGTAATACGCCAAGTCCGCTTGATCCTGTCCGCGCGGCACCGTCCCCGACGGGAGCGGCCGCGCGGAACTGCCGTCGGCGAACATCGGTGTGGGATCCATCGGTTTGTACGCGCCGGAACTCCCCATTTGCTGCTCACAACCCGCCAGCAGAAAAGAGAGCGCGCACGCGGTGACGGGGCGGATCGTTTTCATAGCGGCGCCTCGCTGACAGAGAGTGCGCCGAGATCCTGTAAGAATTGCTTCGTCACTGTTGCGTCGAATTTCGGATCGTCGGCTTCGATGCAGAGAAAGAAGCGATCTATCTGTGCACGCGAGAATTGCGGCACGTTGAAGACCGGATGATACGGCATCGGCAGTCCGTTGCTGATGAGCATGCCCAGAAACGCGCCGAACGCCGCGCAGAGAATCGTCAATTCGTACGTCACCGGCACAAACATCGGCCAACTGTTCAGCGGACGGCCGGCGATGTTCATCGGATAGTCCACTACGCATAAGTAATACTGCATCATGAACCCGCAGAGCCCACCCATGGCTCCACAGAACAGCACCAGGTTCTGCAGGCGCGTATGCGGTTTACCCAGGGCCTCAGTCAGTTCTTCAATCGGAAAGGGCGTGTACGCTTCCATGCGCTTGTAGCCCGCGTCGCGCGCCTGTCGCGCGGCATGCAGCAGCTTTTCGACGGCTCCGAATTCGGCCATCACGCCGTACAGTCCCGGCTCCTCTGTTTCTTCCAGCGTCTGGCTCATTTGCTGACCTCCGCAGCAGCGCCGGCGGCGTCGCCCTTCTTGTCGTATAGCAGTTTGCGGATTTCGGAGATCGCGATCATCGGCATGACGCGGATAAAAATGAGAAACAGGAATAGGAACAAGCCCATCGTCCCGATGTACGTCATCCAGTCCCAGATTGTCGGATGATACAGCCGCCATTTCGAGGGCATATAATCCTTCGAGAGGCTTTGCACCACAATCATGAACCGCTCCGCCCACATGCCGATGTTGATCACGATCGAGATGATGAAGAGTGTCAGCTCGCTCTTGCGGACGCGCTGCGACCAAAGCAATTGCGGCGCGCACACGTTGCACACGATCGTCATCCAGAAGATATAGCCGTAGCTGCCGAATGCGCGATCGGCCTGCATGAAGCGCTCGTACACGTCGCCGCTGTAAAATCCGGAGAGAAAAATCTCCATCATGTATCCGTAACCGACCATCAGGCTGGTCGCGAGCATGAGCTTGGCCATGCAGTTGAGATGATGCGCGGTGATCAGATCCTGCAGGTGGTAGACGCGGCGCAGAGGGATCGCCAGCGTCATGACCATCGCAAATCCGGAGAAGATCGCGCCCGCCACGAAGTACGGCGGAAAAATCGTGGAATGCCAGCCCGGCACGATGCCGACGGAAAAGTCGAGGCTGACGACGGTGTGGACGGAGACCACCAGCGGCGCAGCCAGTCCGGCGAGCAGCCCGTACGCCATCTCGAAACGCTCCCAATGCGTCGACGATCCGCGCCAGCCGAGCGCCAGGACGCCGTAGATGAAGCGGACGGTCTTGTTCGTGGCTTTTTCGCGCATGGTCGCTAGATCGGGAATCAAGCCCGCGTACCAGAACAGCGTCGAGACCGTCAGGTACGTGCTCACCGCAAAAAAATCCCAGACCAGCGGGCTCCTGAAATTCGGCCAGAGCGACATCGAATTGGGATACGGAGCGATCCAATAAAAGAACCACGGTCGTCCGAGATGTATGAGCGGAAATATTCCCGCGCAGGCGACGGCGATCAACGTCATCGCCTCCGCAAAACGGTTGATCGACGTCCGCCATTCCTGGTGCAGCAGCAACAGGAACGCAGAGATCAGCGTGCCGGCGTGTCCGATGCCGATCCACCAGACAAAGTTGGTAATCGCAAAGCCCCAGCCGACGGGAATGTTGATGCCCCAGATGCCCACGCCCTTTACCAGCAGAACCGTGACGGCGAACAGCAGCATCATCACGCCCAATAATGCCATCGACAGCAACATCAGCCAGCCCGGCCGAAAGCCGGGCGTCAGCACGTGCGCGCTGATCTTGTCGCTGACCGACGCGTACGTAAGCGTGGTGTCGATGACGGCGTCGTCGGAGATCATCCAGGAATCTCCGGGTTGGGATTTCGAATGCGGGCCAGGTAGGTCGTGCGCGGACGCGTATTGAGTTCTTCCAAGAGCGCGTAATTCAGTGGCTCGCGTTTCAGTTTCGCGACATTGCTGCCGGCGTCGTTGATGTTGCCGAACACGATCGCCTGCGTTGGGCAAGTCTGCGCGCACGCCGGCAGTACTTCTCCGTCGGCGATCGTGCGATTTTCCTTTTCCGAATCGATGCGCGCATGTGTGATGCGTTGCACGCAGTACGTACACTTTTCCATGACGCCGCGTTCGCGAACAGTGACATCGGGGTTCGCACGCATCCGCGCCGATGGGGATTCCAGATCGTTGTATTGAAAAAAGTTGAAGCGCCGCACTTTGTACGGGCAATTGTTGGAACAATAGCGCGTGCCGATGCAGCGATTGTATACCATGTCGTTGAGTCCTTCGGCGCTGTGCGAGGTCGCAGCGACCGGGCAGACCAGCTCGCACGGCGCGTTTTCGCACTGCATGCAAGGGACGGGTTGGAAACTCGATTGAGGATTCGCGGCGTCGCCCGAATTGTAGCGATCGACGCGCAGCCAATGCATCTCGCGCCCCAACGCCACCTGATCTTTGCCGACAATGGGAATGTTGTTCTCCGACTGGCAGGCCGCAACGCACGCGTTGCAGCCGGTGCACGCGGAAAGATCAACCACCATGCCCCACGCGTACCCATCGTAGTTATGATTTGGATAGAGCGACTGTGACGTCTCCGCTTCGCCGCGTTTCAGGAACTCCGGATCCTTCTGAAATTCTTCGAGCGAGCCTTCCTGGATCAGCTTGCGGCCTTCCATATTGAAATGAATCTGCGTGCTCGCCAACGGATACGTCGTGCCAATCTTCTGGAGCTGAACGCCTGACGCGGTGAACAGCGCCTGCGTGGTGCGCAGTGCAAATGCGTTGAAGCCGGTTCCCTGTCCGACTTTTCCGCTGTGCTGCTGCCCATAACCGAGATGGACGGTTGCGGAATCTTCAGCGTGTCCCGGCGCCACCCAGACCGGTCCGCGAATGGATCGGCCGTCGAAGCGCAGCTCCACCAGGTCTTCCGACGCTACGCCCAGTTTTTGCGCGGTCGCCGGCGCCAGCAACACGGCGTTATCCCACGTCAGCTTCGTGACTGGATCGGGAAGCTCCTGCAGCCAGCCATTATTGATGTGCCGCCCGTCCCAGACTGATGGACTGGGACGGAAATTAAGCTCCAGGCCGTTCGCCACTGCGAGATTCGTTGTCGGAATTTCCGCGGAGCGAAGCGTCACGGTTTTCTCTGGGCGCGCGGTTCCCTTTACGATTCCGTCGCTGAGTGCGGTGCGCCACGCACGCTCCTCATCGCCAGACTTTGCGAATTCGTCGCGCCAGGTTTCGCGCAGCAATTCGTATTCCTGCCGAGAATTCTCGCCGCTGATTCGCGCGACCAATTCCAGCATTGAATGACCGTTGTAGAGCGGCAGGATCAGCGGCTGTATGATGGCGGCCGTCCCGTCGTACGCGCGCGCGTCGCCCCAGCACTCCAGTTCGTGCGCCAGCGGAATATGCCAAGTCGCAGACTGCGAAGTGGCATTAGCATAGAGTCCCTGATGTACGCGCACGCGCGCTTTCTTGTACGCTTCTTCGAATTTCAAATCGGCCGGCGCGGTGTAAACCGGGTCGCCGCCGAGCGCGAGGAGCAGCTCGACTTTTCCCGCGTTCAAATCGTCGACCAGCTCCCGCAACGACTGCGTCTGATCGATCGAACGTTCTTCAGCGGACGCGGAATACGTCAGTGTTTTTCCCACGTTGCCAAGCGCCTGATTCAATGCGTGCGCCAACGCGTGAACGCTGGGCGGCTGGAACGGTCCGGCAAGCACCAGGCTTGTTCCGCGATGCGCACGCAGATCTTTCAATAGCGCCGACATCCACTCATCGGGGACGCTGAAATGTGGTGTCACCGCCTGAGTGGGCGGAACCGGAGCCTGTGCGCCTAACTGGCGGAGCAGTTCGCGCGCGAAGGCTTCGATCTCGCTGGTTTTCAGCGGCCAGCGGTGGTCGGCCATGCTGCCTGCCAGCGTTGGCGCAGCGTCGAAAACGTACAACCGATTCATCGTGTTTGCGCCGGAACTGACGCGCCGCCGGCTGATAAAATCTCTCGAGTAGCGCAGTTTGCCGGGCGTGTCGCTGAGAAAATCGAAATCGAGCGAGACGATGACGTCGGCCTGCTCAAAATGGTAGAGGGTCTCGACGTCTTCCCCAAACGCCGCGATGGCGCCGCCGCGTTCGTTGTCGCGATTGATGGGCTGATACTGATGCAGCCGCGCACCGCTGAATTGCTTCAGGAATCCATCCAGAAGCCGCGACAGCGTGGGAGACGTAATCGTCTCGGTGAGGATCCTGATGCCCGCACCGTTCCGGGGCCGTTCTTTTTCGAGCAACGCTTCCAGTGTCGTCGTGAATCGCGTCCACGAACTGATGGCGCCATTTTCCAGGACCGATTGCGTCCGTTCTGGATCGTACAGCGACAGAACCGACGCCTGTCCGAACGCATCCATCGCGCCCATGCTGGCGGGATGCGACGGGTTGCCTTCGACTTTCGTCGGACGGCCCATCTGGCTGGTGATCACCGCGCCGAGCGCGTAACCATTGAAAAGCGCAGCGCTGGAGAAGTGCAACGCCTGATTGGCGCCGAGCAGTTCCGGTTGATGCACGTACGGAACGATGTTCTCGACCGCGCCTTCGCCGCAACCGGCCAGACCTGCCAACGCCAATGACGCGCCCATCAGCTTCAGAAATTCGCGGCGTCCCAGTGCGTTCAGCACCGAAGCTTCGCGGGGAAATTCGCGCTGCAGCTTTGCTTCAAATTCCGGCGTGCGCGACAGCTCATCCAGGCTGCGCCAATACGCGCGCCCACTTTTTTCCGCGAGATTTTCGCGCGCTGTCTTCACGTCCGGACAGTTATCCATCTACGTCGGTGGCCTCAGCGATGACACGTCGAACAACTGGTCAACAATTCCTTTTTTTGAATCGGATTTTCTTTGAGCAACTTGGCGCTGCTTGCGGCTTGGTCGTCGCCCGCTTTCCAGTTCATGTTGAAGACTTCGCTTTTTAGGCGGATATGTTGCGCCGGATCGCGATGACAGTTCAGGCACCATTCCATAAACAATGCCGAATTCTTCCACGTCAGCGGCATCTGGTCGACGCGCCCGTGGCATTCGCTGCAACCCACGCCTTTTTTGACGTGAATGCTGTGATCGAAGTACACGTAGTTAGGCAGGTCGTAGACGCGGTTCCAACGCAAGCCGACACCGGTCGCGTAACTGGCGCGCACAGGCTCCAACAATGGGTTCTCACGCCAGATCTGCGAGTGACAACTCATACACGTCTCCGTCGCAGGCATACCCGCATAATTGGATGTCTCGACGCTGGCGTGACAATAGCGGCAGTCGATGCCCAGCCCAGAATAGTGGTGTCTGTGACTGAACGGCACGGGCTGGCTCATCGGTTGGTTCTCGAGCGTCACGAATGATGAGCGATCGACGAAGTACCACGCGCCAGTGAACGCTCCAGCGATGAGCATTCCTCCGACGATGCTGAGCTTCGAAATTGTGTTCGTGCTGCGGTGAAAAACCTGGGCCATGGCGATCGTCCATTCAGCCAAGCTACCATTCACGAAACATCGGCAGACAATGCGAGGCTTATCAAACGTTATGCCGTCTAAATCTGTGAAAACATATATTTGCAACTATGTATGCATCTATCCTTATCGGAATGCACTAAATTGGTGGTGCCGAAGATTCGGCTATGTGACGCTTTACGGATATAAACCTCGGCGCAGTTGAATTCCGGATTACGTATTGACGTGAGGATGGTACTGTTCTTCCACCCAGAGAACTAAACAGCTTGGGAAATTGGCGATCATGGCGTTGAAAGACAGGCGAAACCTCGGAAATCTGGCAACGGCGCGAGAATGAATTCCACTTGCCAGAAAGCGCGCGACTTGTGTAGCTTTCTTGAGTATATCATATTATACTCAATGTGCATTTTGGTTTAAAAGCGAATCTTTCTCCAATTGCTCGGATCACTATGCAAATCATCTTTTGCGATTCTTGTGGTCTGCGCATCCCAAACGAGCACGTCACCGCCGGGCGCGTTATTGTTCACGATAACAAATATATCTGCGAGAACTGTGTTCCACGCACCGAGCCGCAACGGCCTGGAATGGGGTCCAGCCGCAAAATCGTACTGCTGACGTCGAGCACGGCGCTGCCCCCGTCCAATCATTCACCGAGAGGCTCCTCCGCCAGTCTGGTTCCGCAGCCGCGCGCCTCGGGAGATAAGCCCTCTGGTCGCGTGCCGCACATCACGGCTACGCCAAAGAAGAAATCGATAGTGCCGCTGGCGATCGGAGTCGGTTTAATGGTGCTCGGCGGGATTGCAGTGATCGCGTTCGGCGATAACGATAAGTCGAAGAAAGTGATCGAGCCCCCAGTCTCCGGCACGGCGCCGCCGGCAAAGATCGGCGCGGCTGAATCCGCTCATCCGAAATCCCCGGGCACTCCTGTTGTTCATCCGCCCGGTCCGACTCCGACTCACGCGGTCGCGCCCGCGACGCTTTCTCCTGATGCCGAAAAGGCCGCTGACGACGAATTGGCCGTGGCGCTCCGCTTTGAGGGCGTTCCAGCGGACAATTCCGATGAGCGCATGAAGCGCCTGGAAGATTTCATCGCGCATCACGGCGACAGCCATGCCGCCACACACGCGCAGGCCATCCTTTCAGACCTGCGCTCCGAGGCGGTATTGAAGGAAATCTCTAACGTGGCCGCGCGTACTGGGCCAACTCCGGCGCCAAATGCAACGCCAGCTACCGTTACTGGCGAAAACGTGCCAATATCGATGGCGCCTCCGGTCGCGCAGTCGTCTTCTACATCGGTCGTAGATGCACCGACGAAAGTCAAAGCGCCCAATGTGGCGGGTCCGGCTCAACGCCCGGCGGCGATTTCCGCGCCACCCCCGCCGCCCTCAACGCCAGAACGCGAAGCGGACGCTGTCAAAGAATGGCCGGCATTGCTCAAGCTGACCGATGCGCAGAATTTCAAGGCGCTCGACGAGGCGCTCATAAAATTCAAAACTGGGCAGGCCGGCACACATTTTCTCGACGAGCACGCCGCGGAGCTCCGCGCGCTTGCCGCTTGCGCGAAAGCCGGCGTCACGATCGATCAGGGCATGGCCGGCTGGTGGAAATTCGAAGAAGGCAGCGGGCGCAAGGTCGCCGATTCGTCCGGCAACGGCAACCATGGTGCGGTGGTCGGTAAAGCGGCCTGGAGTCACGGGAAATATGGGGGCGCGATGATTTTTGGCGGCCGCGACGACGCCGTAGTGATTCCCAATTCGCCGTCGCTCGAACGCATCCAGGAAGGCGAATACAGCATTTCCGTGTGGGCGCTGCCCGAAGATACTCCAAGTGGAAAAGACGCCAATTCGCGCAGCTATTACATGGTGGCGAAGACCGGTTTCCACGAAGGATTGGCTTACGGGCGCGCCGCCAATTTCCTTGCCTATCATGTGCTGGGAGAGGACGTTCAGGGCTGCGCGTCCAGCCATCAATTCGCGCCGGGCGTGGCTCACAACATTGTGATGACCGTCAGCCGCAAGGGCTCGAAGGAGCGGCTGTATGTCGACGGAGTGTTAGAGGTCCTTCGAAGTTGGGACGGAGCATTGTCGCCCCGGGACTACGCGCAGGAGACTTGGAAGATCGGCAATGCGGCGCCAGGCAACAAGTCGATCGCCTTTCCCTTTAAAGGCATGCTATCCGACGTGAGGCTTTACAAACGCGTACTGATGCCCATCGAAATTGCGGTCCTGGCGAAGCTGCCATTCGACAAGATTTTCCCCAAGGACCAGCCTGGCGCCGCGCACTTCGTTGCCATTGACGACACCACCCATGGGAACTGGATAAACGTTCACGGCGGGGCCGGCCACATCCTGGTCAACAATTCTTCGCAAGCGCCGGCTTTCGCGCAGGTCATTCAAAGTAATGCAAAATTGTTCACGTGGACCCACAGCACCAAAGATCCACGCGCATTGCTGACCCTGTCGGAAACCGACCGCTTTGTCAGCGCTTGGGTCAACGACACGCCCATCACACTAGACGTGAATCTCACGGACGGCCACACTCATCGCGTGGCGCTCTACTGCCTCGACTGGGATGACAAGTCGCGCGCCGCTAAAATCGATGTCATCGACGCGGTCGGCGGCAGCACCCTTGATACGCGAGATCTGTCCGAATACAGCAAGGGCAAGTACCTGGTCTGGGACCTCAAAGGCCACGTCAATTTCGTCTGTCGCCCGACCTCCGATAATTTCGTTGTCAGCGGTATTTTCTTCGATCAGTAGCGCGCAGTGACCGATGTAGCGTCCTTCGGCCTTCGTATTTCTTCGTCATGTCCCGCTGTCATCTTAAGAGGTCGCGGCAATTTCGTTGACTCCGTTCGAAGAAGTCGCGTGTGCGTGATAGCACCAGTCGTCGTAGGCGCTTCCGACCGAGCACAGGGCTCGGCAAAATTCGCTGCCGCAAAATAAGTGCACTGCCTGAGATTGCGACGCCTCCCGCTAATCATCCACGTCAGATCCGTTACGCACTCATTGCTGGCAGCGATATCTTCCGGAACGCGAACCAATGATTGCTAATCCCCCTTCATTTGGCTGAACTTGCGACGATGGTCTTATAGGCACGATGGTTGCCTATTCAGACTTTGTATGAATTCGAATGCTAACAAGGCCTGGAGCAAACGAATATGCTTAGCGCACCAGTGAACTATTCGAAGTGGATACCCAGAGGCTTGATCGCCCTAATCTGTACCTGCTTGATCACGTTCAGTACGGTCGGTTTCGCCGCCCAATCCAGAATAGTCCTCGACAATCCGCACGGGGGTGAGATTTATCTGGCGGGGCAGACGCAGACCGTGCATGTGATCTCGGCGTTGAAACTTCTGCAGGTAACTCTTAGCCGCGACGGCGGACAGACGTTTGAGCCGCTAGGAAGCATCGATGCGAGTTCGCGGGATATTTCGCAGCGAAATTCTCTGACGTGGCAGGTAGCCCTGCCGGCTTCGAACGCCTGTGTGATCCGGGTTACGAACGGCGTTTTCTCGGCGACATCGGGAATGTTTTCGATCGCAGCGCCGAACGCGGACGGAACCAATCTCGGCGGCGCTTCGCTGGCCCCCGGATCGGTCGGCGTGCAGCAGCTTGCCGACGGCGCGGTAACCACGCCAAAACTGGCCGACGCCGCCGTTACTTCTCTGAAGATCAGCAGCGGACAGTCGTCTTCGAATTTCGTTTTGCTGTCCGATGGCGCCGGCGGCGCAGACTGGTCGATGCTTCCGGCGGCGTCCGGCGTCACTTCAACGTCCGGCGACAACTTAATCGTGGCGCTCAATAACGGCGCGACCGCATCAACCATCAACGCCAGCCGGCTGGACCCCAATGTTGCATTGAAGAACGCGAGGAACACGTTCACCAGCGGACAGAACGTACAGACGGGCGCCGATGCCGCCGTCGGCTTGGTGATAAGAGGAAACTCTCCCACGCAAAGCGCCGATCTGCAGCAGTGGCAGGATTCCACCGGTGCGGTTAAGGCGTTCGTCTCTTCGCTCGGCGTGTTCCATGGCAACGGATTGACAGTGACCGGCAGTGTAACGCTGCCCAGTCAGTCGGTTGCCGACAGCGCGCTTTCGACCAACATTCCGTTGAAGAACACCGCCAACACGTTCACCTCTGGAACGCAGACGGTTCAGACCGGCGCAGACGCGACCGTCGGCGTGGTAGTAAAGGGGAATTCTCCGACGCAAAGCGCCGACTTGCAGCAGTGGCAGGATTCGACCGGCGCAGTCAAGGCGTTCATCTCGTCGCTGGGCGTGTTCAACGGCAATG
>Ga0206927_1109_pt1 | contig 18067 bp, 20 predicted proteins | sample Alteio_BWOrgHeat_60_FD_153249 | JGI IMG/M metagenome (GOLD analysis project Ga0206927, IMG submission 153249) | Enriched cells from forest soil in Barre Woods Harvard Forest LTER site, Petersham, Massachusetts, United States -... | ecosystem: Environmental > Terrestrial > Soil > Temperate forest >... | reverse complement strand
GACGTGGGGCGGCAGATCAATGAACGATTTGCCAAGATTACCGAGGCCAACAATGAGATAAAATCATCGACGGGCCAGTCGGCAAAGATTGTAAAAACGATCGATGAGATCGCGTTCAAAACTAATCTGCTGGCGTTGAATGCCGCGGTCGAAGCCGCTCGCGCGGGCGAAGCGGGGAAGAGTTTCGCGGTCGTGGCCGAAGAAGTTCGCAATCTTGCCCAGCGCTCAGCCGAATCCGCGCGGAATACCGCGACCTTGATCGATCAATCCCGACGGAATGTGGAACACGGCGTCAAGATGTCGTTCGAAATGGCTGAGATATTACGCCAGACCATCGAAGTCGAATTACCGAAGCGTTTTCATTCCACCGTAGATGCAACCATCAAAGTAAAAGAACTGATCCGCGAAGTGGCGGGCGCAACCAGTGACGAAGCATTGGGAATTAAGAATATGAATGCGGCAATATCGGAATTGGACCAGGTAACTCAGTCAAATGCCGCAAATGCCGAACAGTCCGCGTCCGCCAGCGAGGAATTCTCCGCACAATCGCGCGAATTGACGGATATTGTTTCTGATCTTCTGAAGATCCTCGGAGCTCCATCTAATGACGCTCGCCCAATGCCTCGCATGGCGACAGTCAATGCATTGCATTCCACAGCATGTCGGCCCTGAAACCCGCTCTGGCGGCGCCACCCGCCGACAATACGCCGCATTCGTCTCAACCGAAGGTTGATAGAACTTCCAACTCGACCCACGCTCATTTCTCGTGAGAGTTGTACGGCCGGGCCCGCTCTGGCAGCACCACCAGCGCAGGCGAGAGCCCTCCACATTACCATGTACTCACGCCCAATCGGCGATAGGCTGAGCGCCAGAATAAGCGGGGGACCACCGTGCTGAAACTACGGTTCTCTTTGGCGACGTTGATGGCGTCCGTCATGACGGCCGGGCCGCTTTTGGCGATGAACATCATCGCTACACATTACGTAGGGCGTCGCTACGTAGGGCGTCGCCTCTCAATGCCGTTTGAAGATATGGCATGTTTTAGACGCGGATTTCCATTTACCTTTGATGGTAGTTGTCGGTGGGAGCGAGCGCCGGGTATTCTTATCTTAGATGTCGTATGGTGCACGACTGCGGTGTTGTTCGTCGCGTGGCTCACGGAACGTTTGCAGGAACGGTTTGCCAAGAATCGCAACCCTGCGATGGCGCCAGCGATCAACAGTTCCTGCATCTTGTTTCGATGGTTTCGGATTTCATGCATCGGATCATTCCTGGCCTTTGTCGCAGCGTTGCTCTTTTCGACCAGATTGTAACGGTGTCGTAAACCACGCTCAAAAATAACATGGAAAAGCGACGCAAACTATTTGAGCAAGCCATCGCAGCCGAAGATTCCGGCCATTTTTTGCTGGCTGGCGAGCTTTTTGAAAAGTGTCTTTCCATGAGTCGCGCGCCGTCGACTGCAGATGCAGCCCGGCGAGATGGTGATTTTCAACGAGGGCACTATCAAAGCTCCAAGGCGAATACCTCCGACGTCGCCCACGTCGCCCTGTCGATGCGCTACACCTCGCCCGACGTGGAATTTGAAATGGAAAAATGGAGCGACCCCGGCCGCATCAAGACGTTACTCGTCCGCGGCGTCGACGAATTTCATCTCAACGACGCGATCCGCGGCGAAAAGCCGTGAACGCCTTACCGCCGCGTACTTGTACTGCCGGCGTCCCGCCGGCATAAGGCCGAAGGCCCGGCGTCATACCAGCCCAAGGCAACGCCTTGGGGGGTGGTTGCCCACCCACAATAAGGGCTGAAGGCCCGAACTATCGAATTGGCGATGGCATCGGCGGCGCTAAGGGCGATGGCCGGTAAAGCATGGCCGGCGGGGCGGGCGGCGGTAGAATGCGGGGCATATGATTGCGCCGCCGCCCAAGAAACGCCCGCTCTGGCAGATTCATCTGAGCACCGCGGTGCTGATGATGCTGTCGGCCGGGGCTTTCCTGTGGGGCTTGTTTGGCCCACCGGAGCCTCCTGGCGCAAAGCAGCAGTCGGATTGGGTTGAAAAAGATGGAATGGCATCGCGAATATCAGTGCAGAACTCAAAAATCGTGTGCGGATCGCCTATAACTATTACTTTAGACTTGCGAAATGCCAGCAAGCAGGCTTTTTGCGTCGTTAGCGACGCGTTCATCTGGCAAGAGGTGTTTCTTGAACCAGCAAATGGACGGGTGATCCGCTCCAACGTGGGCCCGATTATGGACTACGTGCCCCCGAACGTGTCATGGTTCACTGTATTGAAACCCGGCGAAAAAGTTCAACATGTATTCGAAGTGCATATGAGGGATGATGGAGTCGTACAATCGGGCGTTTATGCTTATAAAATTGATGGCCCAAACATAATCGCCCACTTGATGTATTCGAGTGAGCAATATCCTCAGGTTGAAGATCCAACTGGCGCTCTGGAAAAATCACTGGGCGCGCCAATTTGGAGAGGAAAGATGGAGACAGCCGCAATCCCATTGATTTTAAGCAACAAATTCCCATGGACGGTTAGACGTTTTGTTTCAGTACTCAGCTTCGACGTATTTGTTATGTCGCTGGTCGCCGTCGTCTCCGAGTTCATCATCCGCCGCTGCGAGGGCCGCGAGCCGCCAGCCCCGCGGTGACGAAAAAATTTCAAGACGTTCATAAGCGTCGGAGCCGGGGCTCCACTATTTCTCCGTTTTTCCGCACACCAAAACCCCTCCCAGCGGTATCGTCGTTGTGATAATTCCCTCGGCAGACCGCACTTAAAGGATACTTCGCAATGAAACATATCGAACAAATTCTCCGCGTCTGCGCCGCCTGCGCGCTGCTCGCCACCGTCACGGCGTGCGGCGGAGAACCCAACACGACCCAGCCTGCTCAAAAGGATCTACCCCGCCACACGGGCTTTCTCGATGACATCAAGAAAATGCACGACGCCATCGACCTCGTCTTTGTCGGCGATTCCATCACCGACGGCTGGCGCGGCGGCGGGTCGTCGGTCTGGCAGAAATTCTTTGCGCCGCTCAACGCGCTCAACCTCGGCATCTCCGGCGACGCCACGCAGCACGTCCTCTGGCGCATGCATAATGGAGAGCTCGACGGCTACGAGGCGCGCCTGTTCGTGATCATGATCGGCACCAACAATGGCGGCGATTCGGCGGCCGACGTCGCGGCCGGCATCACCGCCATCGTCAAGTCGATCAAAGACAAGCAGCCGCAGGCGCGCATCCTGCTGCTCGCCATTTTTCCGCGCGGGGAGAAACCTGACGCCACGCGCGCGAAAAATGACGACGTCAACAGAATCATCGCCAAACTCGACGACGGCCGCACGCTGAAGTACCTCGACATCGGCGACAAGTTCCTGACCGCCGACAAAACGCTGAGCAAAGACATCATGCCCGATTTCCTGCATCCCAATCTGAAGGGCTACGAAATCTGGGCTGACGCCATCAGCGACACCGTCAAAGCGATGCTGAAAGAATCCACCGCCGCGTGGGCCGGCGCCGGACCGTACAAAAAGTTGGCCGCGCTCGCGGAACAGATCAAGACCGGCATCGGTCTGGGCCAAGTGCTGAAAACGCTGACGGCGAAGCAGGCCAGCAAGGACGCCGACGAAGCCGCCGAAGCGAAGATGATGTTCGAAGCGCTCCACGGCGGCGGTCAGAGCAGCCTCGACGCCGCGCTAACGTACAAGGATTCCAATCCTCTGTCCGCGCTTGCGTGGCTTGACCGGCTCTCTGTCCAATTCGAAGGCAATGAGATCGGCACGAAAGCAAAGCAAGCCGCCGACGCGATCCGCAAGGATCCCAAGATCGCCAAAGAGCTCGAAGCCGAACAGATGTTCAAGCAGATCCAGGCCATGGAAGAAGGTTTCAAACCCGTCGCCGGCAAGAAAGATCCAAAGGCCGCCGCCTTCAAGAAACTCAACGCCCAGAACATCGCCACGGTCGTCGGCGGCTGCCAGCAACTGATCCAACGCTACCCCGGCACGCAAGCCGCTCAGAAAGCTGACGCGCTGATGAGCGAATACAAGTGAGGCGAACCTTGAATTTCGATCAATGACTTAGTCATTTGATTTCACGGTTTATCAATGCTTTATTTTAATATTAATCTTTATACTTGACTTTAAGATAACAGGCCGTGCTATGTAATATAAGGTAAGATTGGCTTCAGGACCTTCGATATCCAATTTAAAATATTGCACCATGCGATAAGCTCCGCTAACGAATTTTCAAGGCGGAGCCGGTTTCACGCGGGTCGAAGGCAAATCCAACCCGGTTGCGGATGTATAAGAGTGTCTGATATGATCCGCACTGTCAGTATTCAACTTGCCGCGATAAAGCTTTTCCACAAAAAGACTAACAGAGAGAATGTGAATCCAGCTACCCCCCTGAAACCGTCACATTTCCTCTCATTCACGGATCACACGGGGACTGATCTGCTCATCAAGAGCAGACAAACCCGGACATATTCATCCCCAACGGCGGGCGGGCAGGGACGGTTCGACGGAGCTCACCGCAGGCGTCCGGGCTCCATAAACAGCACCCCCTCGAATCTGTCACGTTTTCGAACATCCCAAACGCTCAAACCACGCCCCGTCCTTGAGTTCTGTTCAACTCAACACTCAAAACTCAAAACTCAAAACTCGCCCTCACCTGGACCATTCCGCCGATGCCGCTCGTGACGCCCATTTCTCGCGGCCGGCTCGCAGCGGCCATCTTTCTGGTCTCGGCCAACCTGGTCCTCTGGGAGATCCTGCTGACCCGTATTTTCAGCACGATTCTCTATTACCACTTCGCCTTCATGGCCGTCTCCGTCTCTATGTTCGGGCTCACGGCCGGCGCGGTCGCGGTCTTCCTGTCTCCTCCGTCGGAAGAAAAACTGACTCCGCGCATGGGGCTGCTCGCGGGCCTCACGGCGGCGGTCACGGCGCTCGCCATCTCCGTGCAGCTTTATATCCCACTCGTACCAGACGCTGATGGCGCCACGCCGTCATCTTACCTCGCGGCGACGTACGTGCTCTCCGCGCTGCCGTTCGTGCCGGGCGGCGCCTTCATCTGCCTCGCGCTGACACGTTTTGCTGATACGGGCACGCTTTACGCCGCCGACCTCGCGGGCTCGGCGCTCAGTTGCGCGCTTATGCCGCTGCTCATCGTCGCCTTCAACGGTCCCGGGGCCGTCTGGGCGGCCGGCGCCATGTCCGCGCTGGCCGGCGCCATCGTCCTGATGCAGTCACACCGCCGCAACGCCGCGGCGCTCGCGATCGCCGCGATCGCGCTCACGCTGGCCGGACAACTGAATGTGTCGCAGCAATGGCTGCGCGTGCGCTATCGGCACAATGGGCCGTCGCCGGCGACGCTCTACGAAAGCTGGAACGCGTTCTCGCGCATCATCGTCTCGCCGTATTGGGAGCCCAAGCCGTTCAGTTACGGCATCGCTCCCGCGTTCCTGCCTGGACTGCCGGACTCCGCGCAGCTCTGGCTGGAGATCGACTCCGGCGCCGCGACGCCGATCACGGAGTTCCATGGCGATCTGCAGAAGATCGACTACCTGCATCTGGAACTGTGCGCGATTGCGCATCGCATGCGAGAGAACGCCGACGTCTGCATCATCGGTCCTGGCGGCGGGCGCGATGTGCTGGCGGCGCTGGTCTTCAAACAAAAAAGCATCATGGGCATCGATGTCAATCCGGACATTCTCTACGCGGCCAACACCGTCTTTGGCGATTTCTCGGGACATCTCGACCGCAGGCCGGACGTCACGTTCATGGTCGACGACGGTCGCAGCGCGCTGACCCGCACCGACAAGCGCTTCGACATCATTCAGGCTTCGTTCGTCGACACGGTCGCGGCCACCTCCGCCGGCGCGTACGCGTTCACGGAGAACGGCCTCTACACGGTGGAGGGCTGGAAGCTCTTCATGCAGCGGCTGAAACCGCACGGCGTCGTCTCGTTTTCCCGCTTCTACTTCGGCTGCGCCAATTGGCCGGTGGAGATCTACCGCCTGATCGCGCTGGGCGCGGCGGCGTTGCGCGAAAGCGGCGTCAAAGACCCGGCTCAGCACATGCTGCTGTTTCGAGTCGAACGAGGCATGGCGACGCTGCTGGTCTCGCCCGATCCGTTCTCGCCGGAAGACGTGGAGCGCGCCAAAAAAGCGGCCGCCGCGATCCAGTGCGAAATCGCGCTCGGTCCGGGGATCTGCCTGGATGAAAAGTTCAAGATCCTGACGCAAGTCGCGGATATCGCGCAGCTCCGCGCCGCTTTCCCGCTCGACATCACGCCGACCTACGACGACCGGCCGTACTTCTTCTTCCATGCCCGCATCCGGGACATCCTCGCGGGAACCGGGCCGGAGGAGCTCGGCGGTTCGTCGTTCAATCTGCCGGCCGTGCGCATCCTGATCACGCTGACGATCACCGTCCTGGCGCTCGGCGCCCTGCTGATCGTCTTTCCGATCGTCTGGCTGAAGTTGCGCGGCGCCACAAACGCTTCCTCTGAAAAAGACGGACCCGCCGCCTTGCCGCTCTACTTTGCCACGATCGGGTTTGCGTTCATGTTCGTTGAGATCGGACTGATTCAGCGGCTCAGCCTTTTTCTCGGGCATCCGATCTACGGTTTCACGGTGGTGCTCTTCGGCCTGCTGCTGGCGACAGGACTCGGCAGTTTCCTTTCAGATCGGATCCTGAAAACGCTGGCGCCGCGCAATCATTTTGCAATCCTGCTCTGCGCCGCGGCCGTCATCACGCTGGCTGAAATCGTCGGCGTGTGGGCGCTGCAGACTCAGATCAGCGCGCAGATCGCCTCGCGCATCGCGGTGACGCTGCTGCTGATCTGTCCGCCGGCGGTCCTGATGGGCTTCGCGTTTCCCATGGGCATGGATCTCTCGCGCCGCGCCAACGATTCGCGCGCGGCCTGGTTCTGGTCGATCAACGGCGCGACGTCAGTCATGGGCTCGGTGCTGGCGATGCTCTTTTCTATCGAACTCGGCATCCGGATCACGATGCTGGCCGGAGCCGCGATCTACCTGCTCGCCGCCGCACTGCATCGCTGGGGAGCGGGAAAAATTCAGACGCGCGGCCGTGGGACAGATACTAATGCATCGCCGCTTCGCACGTCCCGATTCCCGGACGGTAGAAATTGAATTGCACGTTCGGGTGATCGGCCAGCAGCGACATCGGCACAGCCGAGTCGGGAAGCTTCTTCGAGATCATCAGCGTCGTCAGACGCATTCCAAACGGATTGTCATGGACGCCGGCATGCCAGATCGACACCTTCTCCGCCTTCCACGTCTCAAACGGCCCGACCGACGCCGCCTGCGTGGGCACGATCGAAACATTTCCGCCGCCGGACGTGCGCGCGTTCTGGATCACCGTCATCGGATGCAGATCGACGACGCGCGTCTTCAGTTTGCGGTACTCCGCGGGCGTCGGCGGCGCGTTGCGGTATGTGTCGGCGCGCTTCACCGGATCGTTGAAAGCCCAGTGCTTCACCTCCCCTTGCCCGCCCTGCATCACGACACAACGGATCTGGTCGTAGCTCTTCGTGTACGCCGCCAGATCGCCCGACGGAAATTTCAGATGCTTCTCGGGAATCCGCAGACTCTTGTCAATCCGGTTGAAACACAGTTCCCGGTCGGCCCTGGCGAACGAGAGCGGATGGTCCTGCGGCACGGGCTTGCCCTGCTCGACCCATTCATCCATGCCCCAGAAATGCGCGTCGCACAGATTCAGCTTCAAACTGTTGACAATGCGCGCCACCAGCGGCAGTTGCTCCGTCGGCCCGACAGGTCCGCAGATTCCCGCGGGATTGTCCGGCGTCGACTGCCGCCACGCCTCGATGTATTCCAGCGCTTCGGCGAGATAAAAATCCTCCAGCGTGTCGTGGAACACGACTTTGAAACCGGAGCGCGACAGCTTCAGCAGATCCTTCGCCTCCAGCTTTGCCGCGTCCTGCAGGAGCTTGCTGTCGAGCGTCGTATAATCCCACCAGTCTGGCGAAATCTTGCTTATTGCGCGAGGCATGGCTCTCCCTTTCTTGTCGCCGTTCCGTTCAGGTTCTGTGCAGTGAAATCTGACGACGCGAGCTCGCCGTCAACCCAGGCCCGCTTCGTATTCCGGATCCGTCCAGCACGCCGCGCCCAGCGCGCTGGAGAGCGGATCGAAGTCCGCGGGCCCGAATCCGAGATGCGAATGCCGCCGCCAGCCTTCCGCAAACTCAAAGCGCCCGGACAGCGTCCCGAGCGCGCGGCTCATCGCTTCCATCTCTTTCAGGTAAGCGTCCATACCCTGGCTGACGTCCAGCCATTCCTTCTGAGAAGTGTGCTGAGCCAGCATCTCCCTCTTCTGAGCCAGCACCGGCGTGATGTCAACGTACTGTCCGGAGCGCACGACCTTCCGCAGCCCGTCGCGCAGCCCGTGCGGCAACGCATGATAGAGCGCCATCCGCCCGTCCCACGGCGCGACCGATGGCAGCGTCGCGAAATTCTTCATCCCGCGCGAGAACGCCGCGCTGACCAGCAGCCGACAGGTGTTCTGATGGTCTTCCATGTAGTCCTGCGGAGAATGCGTGAGCACGATCGTCGGCCGGATCTCGCGGATCACTGCCGCGACACGCGTGAGCATTCCCGCATCGTAAAAAATCGCCAGGTCATCGGCGAGCGCCGGGTGCATCGTCGCGCCCGCGACGCGCGCCGCCGCCGCCGCTTCCGCCGCGCGCAAGCGGATGATTTCTGCGCGATCGTGACACGCAGTGCCGCAACACCCGTTGGCGAGATTCCACATATGAATCTCCGCTCCCGCCTGCTTCAACCGCAGCAGCGGTCCCCGCCATCATGAATTCGATGTCGTCGGGATGCGCAACCGCCGCCAGCACCGTCAACTGCTGCAAGCTCTGCGACATGACAAAGCCTCAAGAATTCCCAGCACAACCGTGCCCGCACAGCCGACCCAGATGTCCGGCAACTTTACTAAACACGTTTACAAATACTGTTACACCGCAAGCCGCCAGATGCGACCGATTTTTCCCCGGCTCGAGCAAACAACCGCGCTCGCAAAAACACGATCCGCAAGCGCCCGCCGCACGTAACCTTGACGCCAGCGTCCAAGACGATAAGTTGGGCTTTTCCTTCGGGCGCTTAGCTCAGCTGGTTAGAGCGCGTGGATCACACCCACGAGGTCAGGGGTTCGAGTCCCTTAGCGCCCATCACTGCAATACAACGCAAACCACCGAAGCCATAAGCACTTCGGCGAACGACGTCAGGTCGAATAGCGGTGTAGAATCCGGCGGTATTGCGCAGTCTGGTGAAGAAAAAAGCAGTCTTTCCCGCCAAGTATCCGCCAAGCAAAAATCCGCTGAAGATAACGAGTTTGCCCGATTGCATGCGGCATGGCCTGCATTGCCGGTACACATCCGATTAGCGATCTTGGCTCTCGCGGGGGTTCACAAATGAAAAATGCGAGCATTCGGCTTTCGCGGCGGGCACTCAAAATCACTCGTTCGTCATATCGCTCCATGATCTCGCGGTGCTACAATCCGAACAACATTGCCTTTCCAAGGTATGGCGGGCGCCTGATCGGTGTCGCGCCGTCTTGGCGCACATCAATCGAGAACTTCATAGGGGACATGGGGCCGCGACCTTCTGTCGATTACTCTATTGAACGTAAATCCTTCAACCGTAGTTACACCCCTGCAAACTGCTTCTGGATTCGCAACAGTCAGCAGAATTGCAACAAGAGTGATAACGTGTTTTTTACCGTGAACGGAGAAAAGATGTGCCTCGCGGGAATGGCACGTAAGTTCGGCCAGTCACCGCGAGTCGTCAGCGACCGATTGAATCGCGGTTGGCCTGTCCGCGATGCGTTAGAGCTTGATCACAGAAACAAGATGGTGATTCGTAGAATTTCACGCGTAGATGATGAAGGCATGGCGCCAGAAGCGCTTGTAGTTGGAACACTTTTTCTAGCCGGGGTGTTTTGGATTTGGAGTCTGAAAGAGCAATCGCTTGACCCTGGTCAGAGCGGGCTTAACATCCTTGCCAGCACGAAATCTTGCATTGAACGAATTGGAGGTCGTCTGTAGCCCGAGTGTGTAGCCCGATTGTCAGTCTGGGGATTTGCGCAGTACATATGACCACAACCTAGAGACGCGCGAGCGTCAAGTATCTGTCCCCACACGAACCGCCAACGAGGGCGCAAGCCCTCGACTGTGACAGAAACAGCTTGCTTGTGCCGCGCCCGGAAACGGGCGTCGGCCAAGTTTGTTGTTCTGTCATGGCCTTGGCGGGCCTGTGTGGGGCGGCGGCTTGGTCCGGCGCTCTTTTTTTTTCCGGAGGGAAAATGCACACAAGACTACCCGACGTATCAACAGTGCGAACGATGACTTTAGTCGTAACAATCTTGGTCGTGGCAGGATGCTTTGCTCAAGACACGATACCGCGAACGACGGCACCAGCTACCAATCCAGTTGCAATTACTTGCCAGCCGTTCGCTCAGCCGAATCCGGCAATTGTCGGACAGCCAGTAACGTTCGTTGCTGCGGCAACAGGGAACGGTGCGATAACCTACAGTTGGAATTTTGGTGATTATGCTATTAATAACCCAAATGGAACAACTAGCGCCGCGAATCCAGCAACGGTAACATACCAAAGCGCTGGCGGATTTCCTGTGGAATTAACGGTGACTGACGCACAGGGCAACACTACAGGAACCTTTTTCAGCGTGATTGTAACGGACAAGACAATTGATACTGACGGCGACGGTGTTCCCGATGCTATCAAAACCGTGTTAGGTGAAAATCCTGTTGTGCAGGCAGAGTTTGGGCGTTTTCTTCCGAGCTTCGTCACCAAGAGTAAGATAAAACTGTCCGCGCAAAGACCAGGCAAAGATTCGCTGATCTTTTCGCTATTTTTCTCCCCCTATCCAATCTACGTCGGTTCAGTCGCGCCAGGGACAAATGGCATTATTCCGCAAGTAAACGGACAAAAGGCTGTTGTGTACTTTGGTGGGATTGTTAGGGAATTTTCACTTTCACAAAAGGGAGTTCGAATTTCCGGCACACCGAGCGACGTTAGCCACAAGAACGATCATGTAACATTCACATACTATAAGAAAAGCAGTACCTATGCAGCCACGTTTTCACTATCCGGCAACAATTTTAAAGAAACGCTTAGCGCGGGAGCCACCTTGACTCCCTCAACACTTTTTCCTGTCTTCTGTGTCATAGGGAATCAGCTCTATGGCTATACACAATACTTCGGATTCGCGACATCTGGGACCGGTGCCATTACCGGAGTCGGCGCAACTTCTGGCGCGGCCGCCCTCGGCGGTAGAAGCGGCTTCTAAGCCCCATTTCGGCGCGCTTGCGAGCTTTGTTAGGATTACAGGGTCGAACTTCGCACAGGCGTTTGGGACGCTTGTTTTCGGCTTGTGCATTGGATTACGTGGCGTTACACCGAATCGAAATGCAATAGGCAAAGTACGACAACTGTGGGGGACTTCAAATGTCCAAAGACTTGCGAAATCGAATTGAGGGACTGAGCCAACATGGGGTCGGCAATCAACATCTCATCCGCGCGCTACGCGACTTGAATGACGAATTGGATCGGTTACAGAGCCGGTACGATGCGAGAGATCCAGGGATTTCGAATTTCGAACGTCGATTGCGGACGGTGGAACTTCAACTGGCTCAGATTATCGAATACTTACAGAGGCCGTTGCCTCCCACGAGACCGCGCCGACGATGACTGCGAGTGTGTACGTCTGGACGATTTCTTGTATTCTGAAAACTGCTCACGCAACAATTTTTCAAAGAATGTATCCTTCCGAGCTATCAGGTCTTCACAAAATTGATTGAGAGCTTTTTTGTTGTGTAGCCGCTTCATGCGAAAACCCCGCTCACTTAAACTTTGCGCGTGTGTCCGCAATAGTCCGCTGAAAGTCTTTGCTGCCGATGTCTAGGAGTAGCCGGACAGCTATTGCACTCACCTTTCGTAACCGCTCATGCGTAGGAGTGGCTTTCTCTGGTAACTTGTGACCGTCCGCTGCGAGCGCCGCATCAAACGCTGTCAGCGCGTCGCTGAGGTCCTGGGCAACCGAGATTGCCTTGAGCGCAATGTTTTTGCTCATATCGCAAACCATCCCGACAGCCCACCCGCGGCGGCGCACAGCGCCAGCGTCGTCGGCGACAAGTCTTCGTTCAGGGCTCCACTTTGGTAATATTCCAGGGCCTCGGCGTACTCTGCGTCGAGTTGAGCGTCGTCGATCGGCAACGCTGGGTTAGGCGCGATGTACTGACCCAGAGCCGGTCCCACGGCGTTTCCAACTGCCGATCCAACCGCGCTGGCGGCCGGTGTGGCGAACGTATCCAAAATTGCCATCGTCAAATCCTCCTGCTCCTGAGTTTCGATCTAAGCCGTGCGAAGCGATTTCTGAGTGTGCGATATTTCTTCGCAACACGCTGCTTCGGGAGAAGCCACGCGCGCTTCTCGGCGCGCTGTTTCCATTTCCATTTAGCAATTGCGCAAATAGTGACGCTTACCAGAAACACCAAGGCGCAGTGCTTTCCGTGCCCCCACCGTTTTGCTCGTTTTTTGCGATTAACCATCGCGACGAACGCACGTTTGTTTTGTCGTTCAGTGTTCGCACTAGCTGCGGCGTTCTGCGCTGCGGCAAGTCGCGCGGCATCTTGATTGGCCTGCTGTTGCTCCTTGTGCTGAATTTGCTGTTCAATTTGGTCCGCAACGTTGGCGTTCGGCTGCTCGGTGCCTGCACTTCCGGTTCCGACGCCGAGACCGTTACTGTTAGGCATTGCTCGCGCTCCGTTCGCGCTCCCGCTTGATTAGTTCGGCTGCGACGCCCACCGGATCGGGCTGATCCGCAGCCATGCGCAACTTACCAAAAAAGCGCTGTGGACCAGCCCACCCGTCGTTGTGGATGAAACAACGAGTCAAACACCGACGGCACTGCAAGTAAGGACGCCCGTGTTTATCCACGCGGACTTCAAGCGAATCTTGTGGTGCCAGGCAGAAAACGCATGGCACTTTGTCGCCGGGTTTCATAGCACGTTTCCCCCGACTTCTGCGCGCTGGTATCTGCTTTTTTCAATCTTCCACTTCATCGCTTCGATGTGCACGATCACGTCGGCAAGGTGGGCAAGCGAATTCGAACCGGCGACCTTGCCTTCTTTGTTCGCCTGAGAAATACAAAGAAACAGACCCTTCCGGCTGCGGGCAAGGGCTGCCCAATCATCCGGTTGCAGGCTGGAACACTGGACGCTGTCCACCGCGATCGCACGCGGCGAAACATCTGCAATAGTGTCGATCATTTGATTGACTGTATCCGGCGCCGACAGGTGGAAGTCCGCATGGCGGCATTCAAGCATTCGCAGCCGCTCGCACGTCGGTTGTCCGCACTTCTGTTCGAAGTCAAAATACAGGCAGGGCCGAAGGCATTCCGCGACGCGAGTCGTGAATGTGCTTTTGCCGCTACCCGGATCGCCGTAGATGACGACAAGACCGCCGGGACCGACGATGAAATCCGCATATGCAGTGACGTTGAATTTCTGCTGATCGGATTGCGCCAGGGTGAAGGCCGATACCGCTCCTGTTTGGCGCGGCAATATCGCATCCGCAGGCCGAACTGATTTAGGTAAGACATAGCCGTCGCGTAGGCAGCCCCAGCAGAACTTTGTCGGCTGCGTATACTCACGCCAGCACGACACGCATTGATATGGATACTCAATTGCTGCTGAAAACGTTTTTGAAATTTCGTCGTTCCACATGGTAAGTGCTATCTCGCTAATCTTACCTACATACAAACATTATTTTTTGAGTATTGAAAGTGAATTGTCTTGACTTGCTGGGAATTGCGCGTATTGAAATTAACGTTACGTGTCTGTGTGAAGACATGCAACCGCGTCGAGCAAACGCGATTAAATAAGAAAGCTTCTCGCGAGGAAGCGCGTCCACGAGCACGGGAGCACTCAGAACACTGGGTGGCCGTGCTCTTTTTGTTTCTGAGCGTGGCCTTTGCAGGAGCAGGCCGCGTGCAATCCTCGCTCTCCGCCATCAAGCAGTCGAAAGAGATTTTGCTCCAAGCCTTGCGCGACGCGGGGGCTGCAATCAATGGCGATCTCAATCATATCCGGAGCCCATTCCGCGAAGACCAAACCGGATCGTTAGCAGTGTTCGAACGTGATGGAGTATGGGCGTTTAAGGACCATGGGGGCAATGCACACGGAACAGTCGTTGATGTAGTTAAGAATCGATTCCAGTTATCCGATTCAGAAGCGGTGAAGCGAACTGTCGCGCTATATGGCAACGGCTCAATCTCGTTGCCAAAGCCAACAAAAACTCCCCGAGAGTTCTACCCCACTCTCGATGAGTTGGTCGTAAATTTTGAGCGATCGAAGAACGCAAAATGCACACGCCGGGACCCTTACTACGACTCAGTCGGTAACGTAAGTTTCTATGCACTGCGCTTTGACTATTCAGACGGTAAGAAGACCGTACGTCCAGCGCATTCAGAGTCGGATGGCTGGATCCTAGCTGATCCGTCCGGAGCATTGCCACTCTTCAATCTTCCAGCGCTCATGCAAAGGCGTAGCGAGCCGATCATCGTCGTCGAGGGAGAAAAGTGCGCGGCGGCACTTATTGAGCGCGGCTTCTTGGCTACAACATCGGCGCATGGTGCCAAGTCTTCACAAAAATCCGACTGGAGCGCGTTGGCTGGACGAATTGTAACGATATGGCCCGATGCAGACGATGACGGCAGATTTTACGCGGAATGCGTTTCGAAAATTCTGCTTTCTTCCAAATACGTTTGCGCCGTGAAAACGGTCGATATTAGTCCTCTGAACCTCGCTGACGGTGCAGATGTCGTAGACATTATTAACGAACTAGGTAACGAAGGCAAAACAGGTGAAGAAATCGCTGCTTATATCAACGCGATCGTCGACGGCGCAGCTCCACTAATTGCAGGCCCGCGCGCGGCTCGTTACAAGACGGTCCGCGAACTAATTGCGCATTATCCACAAATGCGCGAGCCTGTGATCCACGGATTATTACGACTTGGTGAAACGATGAATATCATCGCGCCACCGAAGACAAAAAAGAGCTTCCTTGGCGCTCGCCGTATCCACCGGGCACCCTTGGCTCGGTTTCAATACCGAGCGCGGGCGCGTCTTGATCCTTGATAATGAACTCCACGCTGAAACGGCGGCGTCACGGATCCCAAAAATTGCGGAAGAACGCGGCATTCATCTCCGTGAAATCTCAGAGTCAGTGTGCGTAAAAAACGTACGCGGCGAACTAAAAGATATTCTCGCCCTAAAAGAGTATTTTTTCTCGCTCGCAGAAGACAATTTTAAAATCATCGTGCTGGACGCCCTGTACCGATTCCTTCCCAAAGATTCCGACGAAAATGCTAATGGCGCATTGAGAGAGGTTTATAACCAGCTCGATCTCTATGCGCTGCATCTGGGATGCGCCTTTGTTTGCATCCACCATAGCACGAAAGGGGTTCAATCTGACAAAGCCATCGTTGACGTTGGTGCGGGCGGCGGTGCGCAAAGTAGGGCTGCCGATTGTCATCTCATTCTGCGGGATCATGAGGAGAACGATGCCGTCGTACTCGACGCAGCCGTAAGGTCGTGGCCGCCGATCGCTCCCGCGTGTTTGCGATGGCGGTTTCCGGTGTGGAGTCTAGCGCCCGATCTCTCTCCGTTTGATTTGAGAAGACCCGAGAGACGCCGAGGGGGGAATCGTACCCCGAACTCGCCGACGGCGGAAAAGCAGACTTGGAGCGTCGAGCGCTTCGTTTCCGAATTCATAACACCGGAACCGTTGCGCTTCGCTGCTCTCACTGCGAGGGCGCAGGCATCGTCCCCGGAGCTGTCGCAGCGGCAAATTAAGATCTATGTCGAGGCCGCTGTTTCAAATGGCTTGGCGTTCAAATGGCACGACGCAATGGATAGACGCACGTTGTCCTATGCGTCCGTGCCTCAGCAAGAGCTAGAACTATATAAAACGCGCACAGAACCCGTACCCCCGAATGCTACTTAGCATTCGGGGGGGTATGGGGGGGGTGTGCGCGTTTTATATAGATTTGCGAAATCAGCAATGGAGTGCGATTGAGTGAAGCCTGGAGAAGAAAGGAGAAATACTGTGCAACCAAAAGTAATTCACTCGGAGATTTCTGACAAAATGGTCGAAGGTCTTTGGGACGTTAAGGAACTTGCCGTCTATCTCGGCAAGAGCGTCCGATGGGTTTGGCTCAAGCTGCCGGTCCCGCCGGAGCAGAAAGGCAGTATCCCGACATTGCGGATCGGCGGTACACCGCGCTTCGACCCGGATGAGATCCGCGCCTGGACGAAGGCCGGGTGTCCACCGGCCGCAGACTTCCGGGGAATCGAAAAATTGCGCATCGCAAAGTAGCGGTGTAAGATAGACGGTAACTGAACGCGTTTTTACGAAAGGAATCGCATGGGTCGCGTGTACAACGATCAATACTACACCAAGAAAATGCCGGACGGCACGAGAAAGCGCGTCTACGTAAGTGGCTGGTATATCGAACATACGGACGCGACAGGCCGCACAGTACGCCGCAAAGGCGGTTTGTCGGAAGCGCAAGCCAAAGATTCGTTACGGCAGGCCGAATCGGAAGTACTGGCCGTTAAAAACGGCATTCCTACTCGAAGCGCTGGCGATATACTCATGCGCGAACTCCAGCAACGCTACTTAGCGTCGCTGAAAACGCGCGCCAGTGACGGTCACTCCAAACGTGTTGAAGCTTACATCCGGGAACTCGTCACGGCGTGTCGTTTCTACTCGGTCAAAGATCTGATTCCCGATCGAGTCGAAATTTATCTGGACCAAATTGCAACGGAAGACAACCTTGGTTCGACGGCAATTAACGCGCGATTGGACGCCATTAATGCCATGCTTGCGTGGTCCGTTCGTGCGCGCATTATCCCGTACAATCCGCTCGACTGCATCGATAAGCGAGAACTCGATCGCAAGTACATTCGCCGCGCGCTCGCAGAAGATGAAATTTCAAACCTGCTGGCCGCCGCTCTCGACGGACCCCGACGCCGCCGCATGAAAATCCACCAGAACCGCCCGCGCAAAGACGGTTCATTCAAGCCGTACATCGTACCCCTTTTCGAACAGGCGCATCTTGCGCGCGCCGGTCGCGGAATTGCTCTCACGTATCGCTTGATGCTGGAGGCCGGACTACGCGTGAATGAGGTCCGCTGCTTGCAATGGCCAGACGTTGACTTTGCCACTGGGATACTCCACGCCCGCGCGATCTGGACGAAGAATGGCAAAGATGAAGACATTCCGCTCACGCCAGGCTTGAATGACGCGCTGACGCGATGGAAGGCAGAGCACGAGACAGGAACGCAAAAGGTCACCGGCGCAGTCGTCAAGATCACCAGCCGGACGCTCGACCGCTTCAAAGACGACCTGGACGCGGCGGGGATCAAGACGCCCGATTCCGCGGGGCGTGTAGTCGATTTGCACGCGCTCAGGCACACGTTTGGAACGCGGCTGGGCAGAATGCCGGGAATCGACCCGAAGACTGTTCAGACGCTCATGCGGCACGCCGACCCGCGCATCACGTTCTGCATCTACGTCCATTCCGACAAGAACCGGTTGCTTAGCGCCGTGAACCTGTTGCCTGCGTTGAAACCGGCAACGCCGAAGTCAGAAAGCTCGATCGCCGTGGCGTTGAAATCCGGGACGCACGATGAAAAAATTGAGGCTGTGCCGCCAAGTTTCCGCCAAGGCATTTCTTCTGGAACTTCTAAAGCGTTGTCGAAAAATGAGGTTGCAGGAAATCGAGAAGTTTCATCACACCCACGAGGTCAGGGGTTCGAGTCCCTTAGCGCCCATATTTAATACAGCGGACAAGAGCGGACATTTCCGTCCGATCAGCGGACAACAACAGGCGTTCAGCGGACTTGCGGCAAGTTGGTCGAAAGGGGCCGCTGTCATCAAGCGGACAGAAGCGGACGCTAACGTACGACTAATGTATGAGCGGAGGAGCACAGAA
>Ga0206927_1108_pt1 | contig 18420 bp, 14 predicted proteins | sample Alteio_BWOrgHeat_60_FD_153249 | JGI IMG/M metagenome (GOLD analysis project Ga0206927, IMG submission 153249) | Enriched cells from forest soil in Barre Woods Harvard Forest LTER site, Petersham, Massachusetts, United States -... | ecosystem: Environmental > Terrestrial > Soil > Temperate forest >... | reverse complement strand
GCTCAATGTTTTCTGCCTTAAGCGCCGCCGGCCAGAACGCGAACGATGGTTCAAAGTCCACCATCATCAGGTTGAATAGCCGGCCCAATTTGTCCATGCCCGGCTGTTTCAAGAAGACGGCGGGCCGGATGCCGACGAATCCTAGGCAGTCGGCGGGCACGTAGCCGATCTCGAACGGGTCGGTTCTTTCCGGCGGCCGATCCGCTTCCATGGCGGGGCCGCCCAGGGCCGTCAGCAGTAAGCCGACTCCAGCCAATAGGCCTACGAGAAGTCCGCGCGTCGTCCAGCCGAGGGGCCGGCAGTTCCGTGTGCCGCGTAGCATGTGAATCCTCCGTAACAAAGTTCCGCCGGTCAGGGCGGACCAGGGCATGGCCCCCGCCGCCATCCGTGGCGGCGTTCGCAGGGCCAGGCTCGCGAGTGCTTTCAAGTATTGACCACGATCATCAAGTGCCGCGACCGCCAGGTCATCGGCGGCCAGCTCTTGTTGCCAGCGCAATTGTGCCGACAGCCAATGCACCAGGGGATGGTAGAAATACAGCGCCTGGCACAAGCCCGTCCAAACGCGGATGAAATAATCGACGTGCTTGATGTGCGCCAGCTCGTGGGCCAGGACCGCTTGCCTTTCGGCCAGGGTCCAGTCCGTCCACTCCGGGGGCAGGAAAATGACCGGCCGCCGCCAGCCGACCGTGGCCGCCAACCCGGGCTCCGTACACTCGCGCAGCTCCAGGCGCCGCGAGCAGCCAACGGCCACGCGCACATCGTTGGTCAGCGCCAGCAATCCGGCGTCGCTGATCGGCCGGCTGTGGCGGCGCAAGCGCCCAAGCGCCAGCCAACCAGAGAGAAGGCGCAATGAGGCAATCGCGAGCCCCAGGCCGTAGAGCGCCGCCAGGAGGGCGCCGCCCTGTTGCCACGCGGGCGATGCGGGCGCCCGGCTGGAAAACTCCTTGAGCAGGGCCCAAAATTTGGAAAATGCCGGTCCCGTGGCAGGCGGTTCATGGTCGGGAGCGTTTGGAGCCGTGGGCTCGGCCTCCGCAACTACTTCAGGCACCGCTTGAGCGAGAGAGAATGGTGACCAGCGGTCTAATTCAGGCATGGGGCAAAATGCCGCCACGGAAAGCACCAGGAAGGTCGTCACGCCGGCTGCGAGCACGAGCACCGCCGAGCGGGCCGCCCGCCGCGCGCACCACCAGGATAGTCCCGTCGCAACGAGTGCGAGCAGGGTGACGCGGATCGTCAGCCATCCGATCTGAAAGCCGAGAGCGGTCATGACGGTTCCTCCAAGATGGTTTGCAGGAAAGACCGCTCTTGCTCGGTAAGGCCGCCCTGCTCGAATAGTCGAAGCAACAGTTGTTCGCGCGAGCCTTTGAACACGCAATCGAGCACGTCGCCAAGGAGACGCTTGGAGACCTCCTCATGCGAGCGTGCCGGAGCGTAGACAAACGGGCGTTCGTCGTTAAGTTGTTGCAAGAAGCCTTTCTCAAACAGGAGGCGCACCAGCGTGGCGACAGTCGTGTAGGTCAAATCGCGGCCGGCGCCCGCTAAATGAGCGCGCGCCTCGGCTGCGGTCAGCTTGCCGTGCGTCCAGAAGACGTGCATCACTTCCAGCTCGCGAGGGGTCAATTCTTTGGCGGGGATTCGGGACATGGCAACGGCCTCCTTTCCGTTGAAGTTTGAATTTCCAAATTTGGTTTTCCAAATATAGCGTGAATAAAAAACGGAGCAAGGGCAAATTACCGGCGAGCATTGCGAAAGGTCGAATTTTGCGTCTCACGGTGGCCGTGAGACGCATAAAAAACATACCGTAACTTGTTCTACAAACATGTGTTGCGCGCGAGGCTGTGCGTATGCACTTGCGTGAGACGCGAAGGCGGAAATCGTGCTCAACATTCCAGTAGGCGTGACCCTTGGTTGGCCGGGCCACAGACGATCACCTCGTCCTGGGTAAAAGCAAACTGCCTGCGCACCTGGACGGCAGTCTGGGTCACGTGGTCCATCAGATCGATAGCGAAAACCGCCGGGCCCCAGGAGGTTTGGCCCACGCCGTGGATGCCGAGGTTCCGGATATAGCTCACGAGCGCTGCTGTCCTGGGGTTCGTGTAGATGTCACCTTGCCATGACGCGAACATCTCTCCCGCGCGGCGATTGAAGTCATAAAGCGCCGCCCCAAACGCCGGCAAATCGCGCTCGACCAATGCCGGCAAGATACCCAGTAGCACCAATCGGCAAAGGGCGTCCGTCTGCCTGGAGGCGGCCTGGCTCCGGGCAAGTTGCTCGAAGACTTCGTGCTCCTGGGGGCCAGAGACACCCTTGGCGGCCTCGGGCAGGACCAAGAGAATAGCCCAATCGGCGGGAAAGGCGTGGCGCGCGATAAGTGGAGCGAGGGAGGTCACTGCATTTTTGCCTCCCTCGACAAGGAGGCCGCCGTGCTGGAAACCGTGAACGCCGATGCCGGACCGCCGGCCCCGCCCAACACGGCCCGCGCACTGGACGGCGTCCAGGTCCGGCCGGCCCAGGGCCGTGGCCAGCGCCTTGGCCACGGTTAACCCAAGCTGGGTTCCGGTGCCCAGACCAACGTGCTCCGGTGCACAATGTTCGATGTTAAGCGCGAAGGCTTGAGGCCCCAAATCGGGGCTGTTTTGCAGGAGCTCATGGGAGTAAGCCAGGGCCCGTTCGGCGAGCGGTCCGGTCGCGGACCAAACTTTCGCCGGGGCCACGGTCAATTGGATTCCAGGCTTATCGATCATAAGGCCGACGCCGCCAAAGTGCCGCGCGGGGACGGAAAGCTTGCCGCTCAGGTCGGGCCAGGCCTCGGGCGTGGGGAGGCGGAACAGGCCGAAGTGCAGGCGGCTCGGGCTGGCGAGTCGTATCATGGCGGCACTCATCGAGAGTTTTGAGCGGCGACGCCGCGGACATGCTCCTGAAGCAACTGAAACGCCGCGGTTTCCTGGGGGCCGCCGGTTTTGTCGACAATAACGCCGAGTTTTTCAAACTCGGCCTCGATGTCCCGCAGCGGCAAAAAGGCGGTGCGCGTGGCAAGTATGGCCGCTTCGACGACGGCGTGCTTGGCGCGATTGAAGCCGAAAAAGTCGCGCAACCGGCCGTGATGGACGACGCGGGCATCGATGCGCGCCCGCGGCTGGGTGGTGTCGATGCCCCGGACCTGGAATTCGTAATAGCGGCAGGCATCGGACAGGACGAAACCTCGCACCTTGGCGGCGGGAACGAGGGGGGGCGCGGGCTCCACGGAGCCCAGGGCGGCGCGAGCCAGGAGGAGCACGTCGTCGGTCACGTGCAGGACGCCCTCGCCCAGGGCCATCAGGTTTTGGCAGGTCTGCGAGGTGGGGAATGGCCGCAAGAGAAAGCTGTCCGGCATGGCGTCCATGGACGGCCCCATGGGCGCGATATTGACCGCGCCGCCGGCGGAAACGGTGGTGACGATGCCTTCCAGGATCATGGGAAACCGGCCAAGGTTCTCGCCTGGTCGATGTCGCGCCGAAGTTGCTCCGCCAGCTCGGCGGGGCCCGAAAAAGCACGCGTGTCGCGCATCCTTGCGTAGAAGTCCACCATCAGCGTGGCGTCGTACAGGTTGCCATGGTAGCCGACCAGGTGGACTTCGATCTTGGAGACTATTTCCCCAAAGGTAGGATTGGTGCCGATGTTGGCGGCGCCGGGCCAGGTACGGCCCTCGTGGAGGACCCGCACGGCATACACGCCGGGGCCCGGAACGAGGGTGGTGACCTCGTGCAAATTCGCCGTGGGAAAGCCGAGGGTCTGGCCGCGCTTTTGACCCGTGCAGACCACGCCGATCAAGCGGTACGGACGGCCCATCAACTTACGGGCAGCGGCGACGTTGCCGGCCTCCAGCTCGCCGCGGACGCGGCTGGTGGAGACCGGTTTGCCGTCCAGCTCGCGAGCTTTGAGCAACGTCACGCGGATGCCGGCATCCTGGCTCAGAGACTTCAAAAGATCGACAGTCCCTTCGCGCTTGCGTCCAAAGCCGAAGTTGAAACCTTCGATGATGGCGCGGGCCTGGAGGCCGCCGCGCAGGACGCGGTCAAAGAATTCGCGGGCCCCGATTTGCAGAAAAGCCGGGCTGATGCGCAGGATGAGCACGTGGTCGGCGCCGTGGCCCTCCAATAGTTCCGCCCGGTGCCCGAGTGTGGTCAGGGTCGGTTGGAACGCGTCCGGCCGCAAGAGCTGTTGCGGGTGCGGATCAAAAGTGACGGCCACGCTGGGACCGCCAAGCTCCCGGGCCTGCTTCATCGTTTCGACGAGGAGCGCCTGGTGCCCGAGGTGAACGCCGTCAAAGTTGCCAATGGTAACGGCGCCGGCACGGCAGACCTCGGGGATGGGCGCCTCCAGAGCTTGCGAAAAGAGGGACATGTTGGTTTGCGTTTGGCTTGCATTTGGTTGGCGTTTGGCTTGCGTTGCAGGGGGTGCCGCCCCTGCGTACGCAAGCCAACCATTTTAGACACGCCTAACTCGGCGCATCTGCGGCTAAGCCGCAGATGGGGCACGATAGGTGGATTTGAACAATTTCGCGACCGAATCACCCTTCTAAATTCTTCGTTCTTCATTCTTCATTCGGGTTGGCGACGCAGCAATGAAGAATGAAGAACGAAGAATGAAGAATTAAAAATAACGTGCACAAGCACTTAAACTACACCGCCACGGCCTTGAGAGCAGCCAGCGCCTTGTCGTAGTTGGGTTCGCTGGTGACTTCGGGGACGTATTCGGAGTAGGTGATTTTGTTGTTTTTATCCACCACGAAGATGGCGCGGGCCAACAGGGGCAAGGGCAAGCCTTCGAGGAGTACGCCGTAGTTCTTGCCGAAGGAGTGATTGCGGACGTCGGAGAGATTGTTCATGTTGGCGATCTTCTCGGCGTCGCAAAAACGCTTCTGAGCGAACGGCAAATCGAGGCTGACCGTGTAGCAAGCGGTCTTGTCCTTGAGAGCGGCGACCTGGTCATTGAATTTCTTGGTCTGCATGCTGCACACCGGCGTGTCCAGCGACGGAACCACGCTGAAAAGCCGGGCCTTGGCGGGCGTGGAGCCAAGCTTGACGATTTCGAGACCGCTCAGACATTCGAAATCCGGCGCCGTGTCGCCGGCCTTGAGCGTGGGGCCCGCAAGGTTCACGGGATTGCCTTTGAATTTGACTTGAGCCATGGGGAATCCTCCTGTTGAACGAATACCGGCTAGCGGGTCAGGATGCCGATCTCGACAGGGAAATACCTGTGAAGATGCGGAGTCCCGGCCCGTTACCAAAAAACGAAATCTCCAAGGATTTAGGTATGGATCAGAAGGAAAAGGTCATGCTCTAATTGTCTTTTTTCTTTTTGGCGGGAACCATATCGGTGGACGTCTGCAAATCGAGCGGTTGCAGGATCACGATCATGGTGATGAGCGGCCTTACGACCTCGTCCTTGGCAGCGGCTTTGTCGTCCTTGTTCTTGGCCTTGTCGGCAGCCTGGTCCGCCTTGTCAACGACCTTGGCCTTGTCACCGTCTTTGTCCTTGTCGGCAGCCTTGCCTGGATCGTCAGCCTTGGCTTCCGATTTAACGGCCTCGGATGGCGGCTTGGTCTTTTTGGGCATTTTCAGGTAGACCTTCGCGTAAAGACCGGCTTGCAGGTCCTCGATCTTGGCGAGATAACCCGGCTTGGCAGTGTCCTTGCCTCGCAATTCGGCCTTTTCTTCCTTTGAGTAAACCTTGACATTGCCCTTGTCGTCATACTCGGTTTCCAGAAACATCTTGCGGATGCTCACCTTGTCGGACAGCTCCAGCTCAAAATCCTTGTATTCATGAGCCAGCATGAACGGCTGGTTGTTGGGGTTGCTGTTGGCCGCGGCAGCTTGCATCATTTGCTGGTATTGCTGGACCTGTATGGTCGCCAGCAATTGCTGCATGCGGATTTGCCGCTGGAACGGGTTGGTCGTCGTCATGATCTGAGCTTGTTGGCGATAGATATTTTGCAATTGGCTGTATTGATTGTTGTTACCCTTGGGAGGCCGGTATTTGGGGTTGGGCACCATGTGAGGAATGTCGAGCCGAAAGGTAACTGACGACGTGTTGATCGAGGCCAACTTGCCCGTCATGTCTTTGATCGTCGCCAGCCACTTGTAATCCTGGTCGGTCGCGAATTCGGCAACTTCGGTGTTTTTCTTCTGGGCGCCCGCGTTGGTCGAAACAAGCGCCAGCAGCCCCACGGTCAGCGCGGCCAAAACGACGGTGCGAAGCATTTTTCCGTTCCCCCAATGGTTCTTCCCGGTTCATTAGACCCTGGCGGGGAGGAAAAGTTCCGCAATCATGCGACTTTACGGAAGACCACGCAGGTATTGTTGCCGCCGAACCCGAAAGAATTGGACACGGCGACGCGGATTGGGTGCGCACGGGACTCGTTGGCGACGTGGCACAGGGCACAGTCGGGATCGGGGTCGTCCAGATTGATGGTGGGTGGAACGGCCTGGCGTTCGAGGGCAATCATGCACACGAGGGCTTCCATGGCGGCAGCGGCGCTGAGAAGGTGGCCGGTCATGCTCTTGGTGGAGCTGACGGGCACGCGACTGCTGGACGAGCCCAGGACCGTGTGCAGCACCTTCGCTTCGCAGGAATCGCCCACGGGAGTGCTGGTGCCGTGGGCATTGACGTAGTCGATTTGATCGGGATTCACCCGGGCATTGCCAAGGGCCATGCGCACTGCCTTGGCCGCCGGGCCCGGGTCGGCGTTGGGGATCACCAGGTTGAACGCATCGCTCGTGCCCCCGTGTCCGGCAAGCTCGGCGTAGGCGCGAGCCGACCGCCTGCGCGCCCGGTCCGCTCTTTCCAGAACGAACATGGCGCCCCCCTCACCCATGACAAAGCCGTCGCGGCCCCTGTCGAAAGGACGGGAAGCCCTGGTGGGCTCGTCATTCCGGCGGGACAGGACGCGCAGGCGGCCAAAAGATGCCAGGGCCAGCGGCGTGACCCACATATCGCAGGCGCCGGCCAGGCAAATATCAACCCAGCCACGCTTGAGCCAGTTTCGGCCCTGGGCCAGTGCGACGTTGCCGCTGGCACAAGCGGCGGCCACCGTCGTGGCCGGACCCATGAGCCCGAGCTGCGTTTGCACGGTGCGGACCAACGATTCTTCGTCCCCGCGCGGGGCCAGGACCCAGTCGCCGCCGCGGTGTCCATCGCGTTCCCATGCTTGCGGCCACTCCGCGCCCAGCCCGAGCACGATGCCGACACGCAGATTGGCGCGCTCATCCCAGTAGCCGGCATCGACCAGTGCCCCCGTCGTGCACCACAGAATCAACTGATGTATTTTGTCCAGCCTGGCGAAAGCTTCCGCGGTCCAGCCGCGCGGGGCCGGCGGCGGGTCGAAGCGGCCAGCGATTTTGCAAGCGTATTCATCCAGGTCCAGGTCGCTGATTGGGCCGACGCCCGATTTGCCTTTTAGGAGATTTTCCGCCACGGTGGCATAGTCATTACCCAGCGGGTTGGCCGTACCCAGTCCCGTGATCCAAATCTGCTCTTCTCGGCTCATCGTTAATCCGTTGTTAGACTACGCAATGCTCAATTCCATGCCCCAATCGAGCGTGCACATCCAGGGCGTCGTGGCGGGATTGAGTAGAAAATCGGTAAGACCTGGGAGGCGCGGACAGGCGGGCTTCGGCGACACACTGCGCGTGGGCCGCAAACGCAACCGCCGCGCGGACGGCGCTTGTGTTACGGGCCCCAGGGCCAGCGCCAGGGCGCGGGCCCGCGGCTCCCCGTGTGCGTCCACCTGGCCCGGCTCAACTGCCCATTCGGAGAAAATCACCCAGGTGCCGGGGGGTTGATGTTCGAGTTGCAAACCAAGTCCCGCCAGCAAGCCGTCCGCGATGCTGGCCAGGCCGCCGCCAACGCCGAAGTTTGGCCCGCGCATTTGAAACACCAGACTGACTGTACCGGACAGCGAGTGCAGGCATACATTGGGAATGGCCAGTGGCGACACGCCGCGGGCGCCGTCCGCGCGATACCTTTCAATCGCGGTGGCGGTTCCGAAGCGTCCGGGCCAGCGCGGCGCTGCCACAACCGCCCACTCCGCGAATGGGGCGCTTCCCGGAACGGCGCTTAGGCCGTTCAGCATGGCGGCCAGGGCCAACACCGTATGCTCGTCGGCATGTTTGAGAACCTGAAATTCCATGGTGCTCGGACGACCCGGCCCAGGGTCCTTCCGCAATTGGGCGATCTCCGGCAACGTCGCCTGAGCCGTGCCGAACCCGACGATCGCGCATTCATCCGTATGCCGTGAATCATCCATGACAACGCCTATCGCGGATCCCCTTCCTATCCGCGCATCTGTGTCCCGGACACAGATGCGCCTCTCTTACGAAGTGAAGAGCCGTCTGAAATCTAATATCTGCAATCTAGAATCATTTCTTATGCCGCCTTTTTCCGCGGCTCCGTGACATTCACGGCGGGGCGCGGGCGCACACCCTCTTGAGCCCAGCGCTCCGCGGCCAGGGTCAAACGGGCCATTTCTTCGTCCAGGCGCTGCCGGTAGCGCTCAAGGTCCTGCCGGCCCAGATTGGGAGGCACATGAAAGGGGACACCGACGACCCCGTAGCCGGCACCCCATGGCTTGGGCAAGAGCATGCGGTCCCAACTGTTAACGCGCCAGGCCGGCTCGAATGTGAGGCCGAGCGGCATCACGGGATACCCGGTCAGGGAGGCAAGCAGCACCGCTCCGGCCTGCATCCGCCGCCGCGGACCGCGCGGCCCGTCCGGAGTGATCAAGAGGTGACCCATGCTGCTGCGGTGAGCCATGCCCATGAGCCCCGCCAGGCCGCCGCGCGTCGTGGAGCCGCGGACCACGCCGGCCCCGAGGTGCCGGCAAACTCGGGCGATCAATTCACCGTCCGCGTGCTGGCTGACCAGAATGTGTCCACGTCCTCGAAACACCGTGGGAAACAGCAAGGCCTCGTGCCAAAGAGCATAGACATAGGGATCGATGCGCCCATCCGTGGGATGCTTCTTGCCGTCGAGGTACACCATGCGGATGCGCAAAGTCCCCATCCAGACGCGGATGAGCCAGGACGCGAGCAGCGCCACCAACCCAATGACCCCAAGATGACGCAATTTCATGGGAACAGACCCCCGCTCGATCAGCGAATCGCGTCTGTGTACCAGGAGTTGCGAAGAATCTCAAGACGAACTGGTTCTAAAACAACTCGCGGATCGCCTGAAGGCCGAAATCGACCATGGGAATGGGGCGATTCTGGGGGCCCGGCAATTCCAGGTGCGGGTCAAGACCCAGACCCCGGTAGAGGGTGGCCGCGACTTCGCCGGGGGTAATGGGGCGGGACTTGGGCTTGTAGCCGAGCTCATCCGATTCGCCGATGATCCGCCCGCCGCGAATGGGACCGCCACCCATGAGGATGGACCAGACGCCCGGGTGATGGTCGCGGCCGCCGGCGGGGTTGATCTTGGGGGTGCGGCCGAATTCGCCCATGGCCGTCACCATCGTGCTCTCGTAAAGGCCGCGGTCGACCAGATCCTCCAGCAAGGCAGTGTAGGCCTGGTCGAAGTTGGGGACCACGTCGCGGGCCATCTGGTTGATGTCGGTGAACGGCCGCGAGCCATGAATGTCCCAGGTCACCTCGTCGAACACCGTCTCGAACATATTGACCGTGACAAAGCGGACGCCGCGCTCGATGAGGCGGCGCGCCAAGAGGCAGCTTTGGCCGAAACGGGTTCGCCCATAGCGATCGCGAGTGGCGGCCGCTTCCTGATCCAGGGCAAACGCCGCCCGCGCCTGCGGGCTGGACATCAGGCGATACGCCAGGTGGAAGTTGCCGTCCAGCTGCCGGGCCTGCGTGCTGTTTTCAAACGAGGCCATGGCCCCGTCCACGGCATCGCGCATGCGCTGACGGCGATCCGCCCGGACCGCGGAGATATACGCCGGCGGCAACAGGTCCGGCACTTGAAAATTCGGCACAGCCGGATCGGCGTTAAGGATAAAAGGATCGTACTGCCTGCCAAGATAGCCGGCGGTGTGCCCGTGAGGGAGGTTGCCCCCCGTTCGTCCAATGGGGCGCGGGAGAAGCACGTGCGCTGGAACTTCGCCGCGCTGGCCTTTGAGGTAACCGAGCGCGCAGCCGATGTGCGGATGCTCGATGCCGCCGGTGAAAAGCCTGCCGGTCTGCATCATCTGATGCCCGGTGTCGTGGACCGCCGTGGCGGTGTGATAGACGGAGCGCAGGATCGAATACTTGTCGGCATGCCTGGCCATGCGCGGAAAGATCTCGCTGATCTGCATGCCGGGAACATTGGTGGCGATGGGGCGATAGGGCCCGCGCACTTCCGCGGGAGCCTCGGGCTTCGGGTCCCAGGTGTCGATTTGGCTGGGACCGCCGACCAAAAAGAGCATGATGCAATTGACATCGCGATCCGGCGCCGCCCCCGCCGCCTTCTGGGCGAAATACCCCGGCAGGGTCAGGCCCAGCGCCGAGATGGCGCCGGCATGCAGAAAATCGCGCCGTGTAAAGCCGTCGCAGAACGTAGCAGGCTTGTCGGCATCAAGGCGTAACATGCTAACCGCCCTCCCCCTACGCGTACTGGTGGCAGAATCTTGGGCCCGGCCCTGTCTCGGTCACGATGAATATTATAGCTCGTTCGAGGGAAGCGTCCGCAGTCACCTGCAGTAACGAGGTATTTATCGTCACTATCCCGAAACCACAGTGACGATAAAAAAGGTGCAGGGGGTGCCTAACACCATAAAACCTTACTCAGAATGCGTTTAATTTTGGTGCAAGGGTACCCCCTGGGACACCCCCGCGCACCAGCGTCGCCACATTTCGCGATACGCTGCCTCGACGTTCCGGGCAAAAGATGAAGCATTCAAAAGCGGAGAGGCGCGCAGGCGGTCGCGCAGGCCGGCGCGCAGCTCGCGCAAGCGCTCCACATCTTGGGCCAATTCCAGGGCGAGGCGCACATACGTGTCGCTATCGTGCGCCACCAGTTCCGCCAGTCCCACGTTCGATAAGATGCTCAGGCCGGCACGGCCTACCGCCGTTTGCCCGGCCAAGCTCACCACCGGGACGCCCATCCACAGCGCGTCGCAGGTTGTCGTGCCGCCTCCATAGGGAAATGGGTCCAGAGCGATATCGAGGCTTTCATAAGTGCTGAAATACCGCGGCAAAGGGGCCAAATCGACAAACGTTACGCGCTCGGGGCCGACGCCGCGCCCCCCAAAGAACGCCCGGACCTCGTCGCGGTGACTGCCGGCTCTGGCGTGAAGCAAGAGCCGTGCCTCCGGTAGCGCCGCGAGCAGGCGGCTCCACGCCTCCAGCGTCGGCTCCGTCACCTTGCAAAAGTTATTCAGGCATCCGAAAGTTACGTATTTGTTTTCCAGGGCCGGCAAGGCGGCCACCTCGGGCACTTCCAGCGGTGGTCGATAGCACCAGTAAGTCTCGGGCAGGTGGATCGACTCCTCGACGTAAATACGTCCGTTCTGGCCCGGTGGATCCAGGTAGGGGTCTGTCAGTCGATAGTCAATGGCGGCGAGGCCGGTCGTGCCGCAGTAGGCCAGGTAAGTGACTTGCACCGGGGCGGGCTTGCGGGCAAACACCAAGAGCCGGTTGTTGCCCATGTGCATCGTCAGATCGACCAGGATATCGATACGGTCGTGGCGGATGGCCTGCGCGACGTCCGCGTCGGACCGGCCAAGCACGTCGCGCCAGACATCGGCGTGGGCGCGGCAATCGTCCGTGATCTTGTCCGGGGCGGCCACCGAGGAGTAGCAAAAGACTTGCACGCTTTCATGATCGTGCGCCTGGAGCAGGGGCAGCAAGAAGCGGCCCACGGGGTGGAGCGAGAAATCGGGGGAGACATAGCCAATCCGCAACAGTCGGTTCGGCGCGGGATCGTTGGCGTGTGGCAGGAGCAACCGCGCGAGCGGCCGGGCATGCTGCTGGTCCCAGCGGCATTGCTCTTCGCGGATGGCCCGGGCATCGTAGCCGGGACAGAAATGGAGGCTGTAGGCCAGGTTGCTATGGCTCGCGGCACTTTCCGGCTTGAGCTCTACGGCGCGACCAAAGCTCGCGATCGCGTCGGTGAGCCGTCCCTGGTCTTTGCGGACTGTGCCCAGGTTACTGTGGGCTTCGGCATAGTCCGGTTTGAGCTGGAGGGCGCGCATGTAGCAGGCGCTCGCCTCATCGAGCCTTTCCTGGTCCTTAAATACGGTCCCCAGATTATTGTGGGCTTCGGCAAAGTTGGGATTGAACTCGAGGGCGCGCTGGAAGTGCGCGATCGCCTCGTCGAGCCGCCCCAGTTCTTTCAGGACATTTCCCAGGTTATTGTGTCCCTCGGCGTAATCGGGGCGGAGGTGTACCGCTCTTTGGTAACACGCGGTTGCTTCGAGACGCCGCCCTTGGCAATCGAGGGCATTGCCCAAGTTAAAATGGGCCTCGGCAAAGTCCGGCTTGAGGCGCAGCGCCTGCTCAAAGCAAGCGCTGGCCTCGCGGAGGCGTCCCTGGTCCTTTAGTGCAGTGCCCAGGTTGTTATGAGCTTCGGCATAGGAGGGGTCGAGCGCCAGGGCGAGCTCATAACAGGTAATCGCCTCGGGCAGGCGTCCCTGCGCCTGGCGGATGTTGCCCAAGTTATTGTGGGCGCCGCCAAAGTCCGGCTTAAGCTCCAGAGCGCGCTGATAGCAAGCTGCAGCGTCTTCCAGCCGCCCCTGTTCTTTGTGGACATTACCCAGGTTATTATGTGCCTCGGCATAATCCGGCCGCAGACGGAGAGCGCTTTGGTAGCACGCGGCCGCCTCGGAAAACCGCTTCTGGAATTCCAGGGCAACTCCCAGATTGTAGCGGGCTTCGGCAAAGTCCGGCTTGAGTCGCAAGGCCTCCTCATAGCAAGCAATCGCCGCGTCGAGCCGCCCCTGCTCTTTGCGAACATTGCCCAGGTTATTGTGGGCCATGGCGAAGTCGCGCTGGAGGTCCAGGGCTCGCCGGTAGCTGGCGGCCGCCTCGTCGAGCAGCCCCTGGTCCTTGAATGCATTACCCAGGTTAAGGGAGGCGTCGGCAAAGTCTGGCTGTAGTTGCAGAGCCCGCTGAAAGCAGGCGATCGCCTCCGGTAATCGGTGCAAGGCGCGATATGCCTCCCCCAGGTTGACATGAAAGGCCGCTTCGGTCCCGTGCACCTTGATCGCGGCTTCGATGAGCTCGACAGCGACATCATGCCTGCCCACCTGGTGGGCGATAACCCCGAGCAAGTGGAGCGCCGCCGGCTGCTGGGAGTCAATCGTGAGCACCTGCCGGTAAATCTCCTCCGCCGCCCGTAATCGACCGGCCTGGTGATGCTCGATGGCAAGTGCCAATTGTTCAGAAATGGTTGGCATGGTCAACAGTGACGGCAAAGATAGGTGAGTGCTAATGTAATGTCGCGCCAACCTCCCTGGCATAAAATTGCCCAATTACTGTATCATGAGCGCGTCCGAAATAAACCAGGATTTTTCCCCCAGGAAAGCAGGCAGTCATGCTCGGCGTCAATTTAACCCCACGGGCGTTTCTGGATCGAGTTAGCCAGGAGATGACGCGCATCGACACACACACAGTTCAGGCCCTGGCGGATGCCATTTTTGAATGTTACCAAAAACGACGCTTCGTGTTCGTGATCGGCAATGGCGGCAGCGGCTCCAACGCCTCGCACCTGTGCGAGGACCTCGGCAAGGGGACCATCCGCCGTGAGGACTTCGAAAACGACAAGAAAAAACGACTCCGCATTCTCAGCCTCACCGACAACACGCCGTATATCCTGGCCTGGGGCAACGACGAGGGCTTCGACCGCGTCTTTGTCGAGCAGCTAAAGAACCTCGCCAGCCCGGGAGACCTGCTCATCGCCATCAGCGGCTCGGGCAATAGTCCCAATATCCTGAGGGCCGTGGACTGGGCCCATCGTAACGGCGTGCGCACCTTCGGCTGCACGGGGTATGACGGCGGCAAGCTCAAGAGCCTGGCCCAGCAAAACTTGCACGTACCCCTCGACGACATGGGCATTGTCGAGTCGATCCACCTTACCGCCTTTCACTGGGTGGTGGATAACCTGTATGGGCGGATCGGATCGGCGGACCGTTGAAAAAAAAGGTGTCTGGAACCCTCGACCCCAAGGTTCCAGACACCTTTTTCAACTCATACAATCGAAGCATGACCATAACGCGTGACGACCTCGCCGAAAAGTATCTCGCCCAATTGCCATTTGCCCCCTACCCCGTTCAGGAAGAAGCGCTCTTGAGCTGGTTCACCGCGGACCAGGGCGTGCTGGTCTGCGCTCCGACCGGCACCGGCAAGACGCTGATTGCCCAGGCGGCACTCTTCGAGGCGCTGCACACCGGCAGCAGCGCCTATTACACCACCCCCCTGATCGCGCTGACCGAGCAGAAGTTCCAAGAGATGCAGGCCAGCGCCGTCCGCTGGGGCTTCAAGGCGAACGACGTCGGCCTGGTAACCGGCAACCGGCGCGTCAATCCAGACGCGCGAATTCTGGTCGTGGTTGCTGAGATTCTTCTCAATCGGTTGCTCCACCCCGCGGCATTCGACTTCGCCAACGTGGCCGCCGTCGTCATGGACGAGTTCCACAGCTTCGCCGACCAGGAACGCGGCATCGTCTGGGAGCTGTCGCTGTCCTTGCTCCCCAAGCACATCCGCCTGTTACTCCTGTCCGCCACCGTGGGCAATGCCGTCGAGTTCCTCAACTGGCTCGACCGCTGCCATGGCCGGAAAGTGCAGCTCGTGGAGAGCAAGGACCGCAAGATCCCCCTCACCTATGAATGGGTGCCCGACCAGCTTCTCAACGAGCAACTGGTGCTGATGGCCAAGGGGGACGGCCATACTCGCAAGATGCCGGCGCTGGTTTTCTGTTTCAATCGCGACACTTGTTGGAGCGTGGCCGAGCAGCTCAAGGGCTTGCCGCTCCTGACCGAGCAGCAAAAAGTGCCGCTGCACGCGGAGATCAACAAGCTCGACTGGACGCAAGGCGTGGGCCCGAAAATGAAGCAACTCCTGCACCGCGGAGTCGGCGTGCACCACGCGGGCCTGTTGCCGAAGTACCGCCGGGTCGTCGAAGAGCTGTTCGAGCGCAAGCTGCTCGCGGCAGTCATCTGCACAGAAACCCTGGCATCGGGAATCAATTTGCCCGCGCGCTCGGTGGTGCTGGCCTCGCTGGTGAAGGGGCCCGGGGGCAAGCAAAAACTGGTGGATGCGAGCACGGCACAGCAGATCTTTGGCCGGGCGGGGCGGCCCCAATATGACGACAAGGGCTACGTCTTCGCCCTCGCCCACGAGGATGACGTCAAGATCCTGCGCTGGAAGGAGAAGTACGACCAGATCCCGGAAACCACTCGTGACCCTGGCCTCCTCAAGGCGAAAAAAGCCCTCAAACGCAAAAAGCCCAGCCGCAACGAAACCAACGCCTACTGGAGCGAGGGCCAGTTCAAGCAACTACAGGGTGCCCCGGCCGGCAAGCTCTACAGCAAGGGAGCGCTCCCCTGGCGCCTCCTCGCCTATCTCCTCAGAATCTCCCCCGAGGTGTCCCTGGTCCGCAACGTTTTGCGCAAACGCCTCATGGATGAACCGCGAATCCTGGCCCAAGAAAAAAACCTCGATCGCATGTTGCGCATCCTGGCGTCGGGCGGCTTCGTGACGTTGACTCCGGAGCCGCCCAAGCCCGACGAGGGATCAGGGGCGAGGGGTGAGGGGCGAGAAGCCGAGAAGGAAAGCGCGGCACCGTATGTGGCGCTCCAGGCCACGCCGACGCCGGAGCTGGACAAGCTGCTTGTCTTCCGCAGCGTTCATCCACTCTACGCGGCATTTCTGCTCCAGCACCTGGGGATCGCCGATCGCGACGAGCGCCTCCAGGCCCTGGAGAGCGTGCTGGAGATGCCCCGCCCGCTGTTGCGCTATGTGCGCGTCCCGTTTCCGGAAAACCTGCCGCCCGGCCCTTTAGCGCGCACGCGGCTCGACGAGGAGCTGATTCGCCGAGGCCTCATGATCGCCAAGCCCGAGCCGCAACCGGGCGAGGAGGAAGAGGAAGACACTTACGATTGGCGCGAGGAGGAAGTGCGGCCGCCCACGTTGGCGGAAAAGCTTCGCCTCCTGTTTGATGCCGTTCATCCCGACGTGACCGACGTGAACACACAATCGGTGTGGGCGGCGGCGGAGTTGCTGCGCTTCGAGGGTAACTTCAACAAGTATGTGCAGTCGCGCGACCTGGTCAAGCAAGAGGGGATTGTCTTTCGCCATTTCCTCCGCCTCATCCTACTCTGCGGCGAGTTCGCCCAGGTCTGCCCGAACGATATTACCCCGAAAGCGTGGCAAGCCGAGATGCGCGACATCAGCGAACGCCTCACCGCGAGCTGCCGTGAAGTCGATCCGGCGAGCACCGAGGAGATGATCGAAAAGGCCCACGCGGCGGATGTGGTGGAAGGGGAGGCGGCGGTCGAGGTCAAACCGTGACCATTGCGATTCCGATGGCAAACCGAATCAGCGTGCAGGCCATGCGCGGGATCGGCCACGAAAAAGCACGCGGCGCGCCGCACGAAGAGAGACCATGAGAAAAAACGGGATCACGTTCGTGGAACTACGCGAATTATTGCTATCTGTGGGATTTTCCGAAGGCGTGGAGCAGACACGCATGACGTTTGCTAACCCTTCCGGCGGTGCGTTTCTCCTTTTTCGTCCTGGAGTTGACCGAACCGTCTTATCTCCCTTTCTTACGGATGAAAGACGATCACATTTTCATCAAGGCTTATCAAACAGCCGATCATCTAGCTTCTGAAGGAGCTCGATCCGCCTGATCTCCATTTCGATTAACTTCTTACCTTCGCCATAGCTGGTAATCCGGTGCGGGTATTGCACTCCGGAAACTTCCTTGTAGTCGCCAAGGATCACCTCGCCGTTCACCTCCTGGCCCGACAGGAGGTGCGGCATCCGCCTCTTTGACTTGACCATGAGGGCGGATTTGCTGTCAAAGAAAAGGACCGCATCGCCGCCGAACGCCGCGCCCGACACGGTTATGCCAACCGCTTCCCTCCCCTCGACCATTTCTTTCCCTCCTGGACCGAGCTTGACTCCCGCCTCTAGGCAGATTGGCAAGAGAGCCAAGACCGCATTCCAGCTAGCGCTTAATGGGAGCTTTTTGCCTTTATACTCTTTGGGTTTGCCGCCGTTTTCGCGGATCCAACCGCTGCCATCGGTGATGGCATACTCCATGCTAAAGGCTTGACCCGCAAACTTTCCTTTGATGTTTCTACGGTACCGGCGTGGCAGTTCAAAGGTCTCTTCCCAGGAGACGGAAGCCTCACCGTTCGGCCCAAGTGTGAGTTTGGCGTTGGCAACGAGCGTTCCAATCAATGTCTTGGCGAGGTTTTTTTCGCCGCCGTGAGCCTTGATCGCCGCTTGAAGGGTCGCGTTGGGAGTGTCGTCCGCGCGAACCGCGGAAGCTAGGATGCAAGTGAAGGCGACGATAACCCTCAAGCCGCTCCAAGTCTGCTTCGTGGCAAGCATGTCGTAAGGTCCTTCGGGAAATCGCCATTACATCGGATGAGAACTAGATTTTGGACACGTCGTTCCTCTCTGCTCGCGCTCATTGTAACGATACAATGCTACCCCCGATAGGCCGCTTCCCGCGGATCCCGCCTCGCGCCTTGCCCAATGAAAGCAAGATCGTAGAACCGTCATCAGGCTTCCCACCAGAAACCTCGGGAGTGACTCACCATGAAATCCTCACTGCTTTTCTCAACGTTCGCCCTCGCGTTATGTGTCTCGCCAGCCCGCGCGGCCGACCCGCTGATCGTCAACCTGTGGCCCGGTAAGGCCCCTGGCGAGACCAGCGAAGGCGGCGAGGAAAAGTTCACCAAAAAGCCGACCCACATCGAAGTGACCAATATCGTGAGGCCGACTCTAGTGATCTATCGTCCCGACCAGGACAAGAACACCGGCACGGCGCTTATCATCGCGCCCGGCGGGGCATATCAATTCCTGTCCATCGACATGGAGGGAGAGAATGTGGCCAAGTGGTGCGCATCGCTCGGCGTGACCGGCATCGTCCTCAAATACCGTGTGCCGCGCCGCAAGGACAACCCGTTGGCCGCGCTGCAGGATGGCCAGCGGGCGGTGAGCCTGGTTCGCGCCAGGGCCGCTGAATGGGACATCGACCTCCAGCGCATCGGCATGATCGGCTTTTCGGCCGGCGGCGGCGTGACCAATCACGTCCTCCTCAACCCCAACCAGCGGTCCTACGAGGCCGTCGATGCCACGGACAAGGCCAGCTCCCGACTCAACTACGCGGCCCTGATCTACGCGGCCGGCGGCTTCGGTTCCAAGGCCGGCAAGAACGAATTGAACGACTCCGGCATAAAAAAAGACAACCTGCCGCCCATCTTCCTGGCTGCGGCCT
>Ga0206927_1078_pt1 | contig 18426 bp, 23 predicted proteins | sample Alteio_BWOrgHeat_60_FD_153249 | JGI IMG/M metagenome (GOLD analysis project Ga0206927, IMG submission 153249) | Enriched cells from forest soil in Barre Woods Harvard Forest LTER site, Petersham, Massachusetts, United States -... | ecosystem: Environmental > Terrestrial > Soil > Temperate forest >... | reverse complement strand
CATTTGGTCTTTATTTTCAATTGCGTACCAGATTCCCAAGCTGGACGTCGCCGGTTCGACCCCGGTCTCCCGCTCCAAAATCAACAACTTAGGAAACCCACCGATTCCTCGTTATTCCGTTTATTCCATTAAGCCGGGTTTGCTGTTGCTTGCCCGGAATCGGGTTGCAGTTTTCGAAGCACCGCGGCTTCGAGTTTCTTGAGCGCGTCTCGCTTCTGTTCCAAGTCGGAGCTTGTGTAGACCTCCAAGCTCACACCGAGTCCGTGGCCCCGTTGGTCGGATGCCACTTTCGGGTCTACGCCGGCCTTCTTTGACAGGCTGGCGTTTGTTTTTCGGAGCACCTGAAATGTCGCCCATTCGAGACTGACTTTCTCCAGCGCCGGTTGCATGTACCTGCGCCAAAGATTGTCGAGCGACAGGGGAGTCGTCAGCTTCTCCGAAGGAAAAACAAAACCCTCCGGAGACGGATCTTCTGCGAGTTCCGCCCACTCTTCGATGAGAGCAAGCGTCCCGTCGGAAACGGCACCCTCTCTTACCTTGCCGTTCTTCGGGGTGTTGAGCACCCGCTTGTAGACCCGCTGCTCGACTCGAAGTGCACAGCCTTCGAGAGCCCTCCAGCGAAGGGCCAAAATCTCCCCTGGGCGAAGCCCCTCGAAAATCGCGAGCCGCGCTATCAGCCTCTCTCTGAGGCCGAGAACTTCCAAGTACTTGATCACCTCCTCTTCGTTTAGGGGCCGCATCGCCCGGCCCGGCTGACACTTTCGTGGAATCCTGAGCTCCGCCGCCGGATTCGACAGCACTAGGCCGTCCGACATTGCGAGCTTGAAGATTCCGCTCAGAAACCAGCGCAGATGTGCGACGACACTCTGCGACAGTTCGCGCGCCTTTTTTTCGAGCAGGTCCTGAAGCACCTGGCGCCGGATTGCATGAAGAATGGTTTTCCCAAGCTCCGGAACAAGGTGCGATTCGATGATCTGCTCTGAGGTCGCTGCGGTCGATTCCTTCCAGGTACTCCGGCAAAAGGGGAGATACACCTCGTTGATGAATTCCTCGAAGGTGTAGACCGGCTTTGTTGTTCCCCCCTGGCCGGAATTGGCCTCGCGCAGAATCGCCGCAAGAACTGCCTCGGCTTCTGATTTGGACATCTGGGATTGACGGCCCAAGGTTTTGCAAACCCGGATTCCGTTCTCCCGCCATAGGGCCCGCCATACGCGATGCCGTCCATGTTTGAACGATTGCAGGCTGCCCTTTTGAAAACGCTTTCGACGCAAGTTGTTTCCTCTTTCCTGCGTCAAAGGCGTTGATACTAGGCATGCCTCGGATCTTAGCATTACCTGGCGGTCTCTCTGCGTTCGGTCTCAAGCCACTGGTCGATCCACTCGCGCTTGATCAGGACTCGCCGCCCGACTCGAAACGAGCGCACTGGCAGAACGCCATGAACCTTTCCGTTGATGACTTTCGAGAGGTGCGCCTTGGAGACCTGCAGGTAAGCTGCGGCCTGCTTTAGGTTCATTATGGGAGAGATCGGCCGGGCGGGGTTCATGGCCTTGCGCTCTCCGGCTCCTCGGCAAGTGGGAGCGCTTCCTGAATCGCAGAGGGGTAGTCGAAATCGAGGACTCTTTGCGCTAGTCGCATCGCCGCCGTTTCGCAATGACGCTCCTCGATTTCGATTCCAATTGCCCGCCGTCCAAGATTTCGCGCTGCTAGAAGCGTGGTGCCGCTTCCCATGAAGGGGTCGAGGACGATTTGGCCGTCGGCAGTGTAAGTCGAGATGAGCTGGGAGATAGTACCAAGTGGTTTCTGGTTCGGGTGGAAGCTGTCCATCTCGCGCTTCCACGAAAAAACATCTTCTGTCGCTGCCGTTGGCCTTGGAGGATTTCCCTTGGCCAAAAGATACGCGCTCTCATGTCGGCTGCGCGTGAAGCACCCAAGGCCGATCCGGTCCTTTACACAAATGATTTGGCTGACGGGACGGAAGCCGATGAGCTTCCATGCGGTAAGAAACAAATCGGCATGGGGCCATCCATAGAAGCTCAGGCAGAGGGAGTTCTGTTTGAGCACTCGCCAGATCTCGACGAACGCTGGAATCAGCCAGGTCGGATCGTCGTCTCCCATGATTGCTTCCCGATCGCTTCCCCAGCGTCCTCGGTAAGAAACCAGGTACGGCGGGTCCGTTAGGACGAAGTCCACGCTTTCTGTGCGAAAAGTGCGTAGCACTTCACGGCAGTCGCCTTGATGGATGACAACGTCCAGGTCCGTGAAATAGGGAGTAGGGACCGAAGACGCCAATGGCGGCTCGATGTGTTCGTCCTGTCCGCCCAGATTTTTAGGCATCGCGGCGTTTTGGAACAGATTCGTCCGGTGCGGGACCGAACATCAATAGTCCTCGTCGGCATAGGCGCGTTCCTCGTCGGAAACAATCTGAATTGTGTTTCCCTCAATCGCTTCAAGGCGCTCGAAAGCCAGGATCGCCTTTTGGAGTTCTTCCGGTCGGGTTCTAAAGTAGTCCCCGATGCTTCTTTGCAGTATCTTTTTCACAATCTGCTCCTTTCGCATTGATTCTGGGGCCTTAGCCTTTTTTTTAGAAGTTTCTTTGTGAGGGAAGCAAGAGGGGCAACGTTACGTGTAACGTTCTCGCCGTCATAAGGAGGACGACGGCATGAGCTGCCCCGATCCTTATCAATTCGAGCACAGTAAAAACTAGAAACTGCTTCATGACGATCCGCAATGGCCCGTCGAGAAGCAGAGACGGTTTAGGTTTTCCAAAGGTTCGTGCGTGGGCTGAAGCTCCCCAATCGAATCGCTCCTAGGTGGCACATTCGTGTCGCTTCGGATCGGTTCGATCAAAGGAGAATCATGCCTGACAAGAAAAATACCTTCCCAGACATCAAGCAGCTCGGATTGCTAAAGGAAGCACTCAAGGTTCCACACAGACGAATTGGCGTGGCACATCTCATGGAAGCAAAGGCCTTACTCGAGATGTGTGTTGCCGCAATCGTTACGTGGGGCCGAGTTGGTGGTACTGAGATCTGTAAAACGCACCCAATCATTGTCAGTCCAACTGAATCTGGCGTCATCAGCTTTGAGGTATCCCTCTCAAGCGTCTCCAGCGTGAACGTGTTGATTGGCCCGGCAGACTTCGATCTGCGCCGTGCTGAAGAGCGAAAACGCTTCCAGGTATATCGAAGGTTCATCGACTTTCTGCGCCATGTTCCCATGAAAGATAAGCCCGACGCGACGCATCGGTGGGGTCCCGAGTTCGATGTTCGATGCGCCAAGGGCTCCGACGATGTTCTCTGGGAGAGCGCATGGAAACACTGGGAAAACGTACGCGCTCGCAAGTAGGCCCAAACGAGAAGCGACACCTAGAAAGGAGGTTAAACCGTCCGCTTCTCTTCATCACTTCGTCCATTCCCGGCTAAGCGGTTCAAAGTGACCAGAGGTAGGCGTTTCACTTCTTCGGCGGACGCCGACGGGAACGCCAGGCAGTCTTGCCATTCATCTCAGGTTCCGGGTCCGGCTCCGGCTCAGTATTTGTGTCCCATGTTACTAAGACTGGCGTTAGGGGTTGAGCGACCTCAAAAGGCTCAATCGTTAGAATCTTTAAATGCCCATGCGGGATGCCGGGCTTAAGTGTTTCGGCCTTCGGGCTTGTGAACGAGCACATGACCCGCAGCACAACGGCCAGTTCCTCCACGGTAGAAGCGAGTTCCGGGGAAATCTCGTCCCCGAACAGATACCGTCTGTTTGTACGCTCCTCAAGGGGTTTCAGTCGTCTATGGAGACGCGTCATGTCTGATGGGGAAAGAAGGAACTTGACGGCTGCCTCTACGGCGATCGAATGGTGCGCCAGGATTCTCAGAGCTACAAGGCCGTCTTGCCGGGATATCGGGATGCGAAAGATGCGAGCGTAGCAACAGTAGACCGGTATGCCGAACTCGTCACGGAAGTGATCAGCGTGATGTCCAACTTTGACTGAGCCAGTCGCTTCATGCAGGTAGCTGCCAATCGACATTTCATGAGGCCTTAGTTTTGGAAACGGTGCGTCGCCGATGATGATGATGGAGTTGGTGGGGGCCTTGGGTTTTGGTGAGGTGTCGAGAATGAACTCCCTGTTATTCTCTTTGAAAAAGTCGGCGAACTGAAATAGCGCGCGTAGAAGACCTGTGGGGAGAAAGATATTGGGGAGTACATTGCGCGGTCCGGAAGGACGTTTCGGATCGCGTTTTGGGCTTGTGTCCCAGTAGTCACTTTGCTGGCCTACAACAATCCGAACTGGCATTTTCCGAACAGTGAACGGCAGCCAAAATCGTTCCAGGTCTCCTTTAGCTGCAGGGTCATTGCGTTCAAACTGCAGCTGATAACGACGGTGTGTGATTATTATGCGGACCGGCTCGGGATAGATCCCCACCTCGAAATATTCCGCCAGAAGATTGCGGAGCCTCACAACTTCTAGACGAGGTCTCGTCTCGCTCATCGCTCGATTTTCAAAGAAGCCGGCGGCCAGTTCCTTGGGTGACAAGGACTTATCGACAGCGTGATCAAACAAGAATTCAAGGAGGGATTTGAGCACACGCTTCCGTTGCAGCTCGGGCAAGTTCAGCACGCGGTGCTTCAGGCCGTTTAGTTGGGCGGGCGTAAGCTCAACGTGAGCGTCCCCGCGAACTTTTCGTTTCATGTAACGTTTCGGTCAGACCAGCGTACCAAATGAAACTTCAAAACTTCTCGTTGCTGCCGCAGACTCGAAGCCAGCATGGCCGAAGATGCGCTGTTGAGTTCCCGAAGTGCCGTTTCGAGTCGCGCCAGTTCGGGACTCACTCGCGGAGATTTGGAGATCGCGGCGCTGCTTTCAACGCGCGTTCGAGTCATTACCAGCCAGCAGTTAGCCCGCACCTTTTGGGGGCATATTCCTTCCGGGACCACGTGTGCTTACCGTCATCTGAGCAATCTGGTTCGTGCCGGTGTTCTGTGCTCCTTCAAACTGCGGGCCCACCCCGAGCTGCCTCTCCCGATTCCAATTTGGTCCTGGAAACCTGGCGATCCTGAGCCGCCGTTTGGAGTCGTGTCGTATCGGATACGGGCACGGTGGACCGAAGCTCTTCGCCCCGTGACTGTCTACACGGCGAGCGAGCGTTTGGCGCGCCGCTTCGCCGGGCGCGGCGGAACGCTTTCTCATCCTCAGCAGGTCACGCACGACCTGCACGTAACAGCTCTCTACCTTCGGCTGCTTATGGAATATCCGCCAGACGCGGAGCAGTGGGTTTCCGAGGAAGCTCTTGCTCCGATCCGCCGTGGCCAGAAACTGCCCGATGCCGAGATTCAAGATGCGCATGGTCGGACCATCAGGGTCATCGAATTTGGCGGAAGCTATCCCCCCGAGCGGCTTCGCCTTGTGCATGAGGATTGCGCTCGGCGCCAAGTTCCATACGAGCTGTGGTGAGAAAAGGAGCCGGTGATGCCGATCAGTTTATCCGACCGACAAAAACTCTATCTTGAGCTGCTGAAGCGCCAACGAGTCAGCACATCGGAGATCAACATCAAAGTCTCGGAAGGCTCGGAGAGCATCGCAAAGAAGCTCATCCTTAGTCTCAAGGACCTTGTAGCGTCAGATCCCCTTGGACCGAAGAGCGTTTATTATCGGCTGACACTACTGGGCGCGAAGTTGATTGGCGCTCCAGAAGAGATTGCAAAACCGCTCGGACCACAAGCCTTGCCAAAGGCGCTTGGCATTCTCGGCTTCTGCATTTCCGGCAGCCCGACGAGGGAGCGATACCTGCGCCACGAATTCCAGAACGACTTTCCAGAGCTCGCAAAGGAGCTGCTAGCAAAGGACTACCACACCGATTTCTTTCTCGACCATGATGGGGAACAAGCCCGGCTGGGGCAGATCGTAGTTGATCAAGGCGGCGATTACAGGAAGCTCATCTCGAAGTGTCGCGTAAAGCTGCGGGAGTATCTGGAAGTCCCTGGCCTTCGCGACATCGTCGCCGATGGCCTTTTACACCATCGCCTTTGTAGTTGCCGAAGAGGAGAAGGCGCAAGCAATCAGGCTTGCCTTGAGGGAAAAGCCTCTCCGGGCCCGCACGCTGGTCGAAACAAGTTCCGAGCTAAAAAAGTGTCCGTTTCCGGGGGTGAGTGATGGGCTCTAGTGTAGTCAATCTGCTTCTCAGAGATGATCCACCGCGTAAGGAGGTGCCTGAGCGGACGTGCGTTGATGATCTCTCAAATGTGGACTTCGTCGCTGACGCTCACGGCTGGTCCGCGGTTGAGCGGGCGACGAACCGTTTCGACATGCTGCGGCGAGACCTTCTTCGAATGCCGATCGGCGGGCTAGAGCTTGAATGGCGAGAGCATCCGGTTTCACTCGCAACCCGGCTAGTTTTGGCAAACATGAAGGTCTGCACCTGGCTCTTTCTCACGTTTTGCGTGAGCACGCTGTTACTCGGCCCGCTTCTAAGAACCTTCGGCGGCGCACTGCTTTCAGCGTGGACCTACCCGATTATTTGCTTCTGTTGCGCCATTCGGGCTTACAGCGTTTTTGGATCAACAGCTTCGCTGCGTGACGCGGGAAAAGCGTTCATCATCCCGCAGGCCGTTGCGATCTTTCTTGAGTGGGCGTTTAGCCCGGCGATAAGCGCCTACTGGCGCACGATTCCTCTGATTGTTTGCGCCTGCGCCGTAGCGTTCGTGGCAGACCAGGTAAACGCACACTACGTTCGTTGGATCACGGCAAATCTGCAATTGAAACAGAGTGCGGTGACGGAACGGCGTCGGACGTGGGATAGCCGCTTCAATTGGAAGCGGCTATCGCTCGACATACGGCTGCATAGGTACGACGTAACTCGACTTGAGCAGCGCGGTGAAAAAGAGGAAGCAGCGGTCTACCGACGCAAAATTGGAGAGCTTCGGGAGATTCGAGAATACGCACTTGGATTTTTGATCATTCCGTACCTGATCATTCTTCACGCGCTTGGAGCCTCGACGACAACTCTTGCTTGCACGGGAATTCTGCTTTCCTGCGTTTCCGCTTTCCGCCGGCCGCTTGTCACGTTCAAGCTTGCACGCCTGATCAGCGAGGTGGTCGTCAGGGCATTCGTGAGCTGGCTGTCCTGGGACACCGCGCAGCAGTGGGTCAACTCGCCTGGGATGTTCAAAGACAGACTCTATTCACCGCTTACGCGAGTTGCGCAGACGGCGGGATGCTTCTTCTTCGTTCAGGTAGCCCTGATTGGACCGATAGGGAACTGGGGAACAGGACTGCGCGGAAGTCCGATTTGGCTCTGGCGGTTAGATTACGATTTCTTTCTCAACCTACTTTTCCCGGCGCTTCTTCTGATTTGCACACTCATTTCAACCGGCGCGCGACCGCTGTGGATTTATCTCGAAGCAATTGAATGGGCGGAGGCGAGTGAGGAGCTTGAAGAGGGCGGCATTTGGGATGCGCTCGTTGGCCGATTAATCAACTCCTCGAACCGTCTTGAGCGTGAGCATGTCTTTCTCGGATGGCACGCAGAATACGGCTATCCGGTACTCGTTCCGAAGTCATGTCTGCAAGAGCACATGCAAATCCAGGGTGCTACTGGAAGCGGGAAGAGTTCGAGAGGCTTTGCCTCACTGGAAACTCAGGCGATCAGGGCTGGGACTTCTGCGGTGATCATATTCGATTTCAAGGGTGAACCCCTGCTTCGGGAGACAGCACGCATTGAGGCAGAGAAAGCCGGGCGAGTCTTTAAGCACTTCACCAACGTCTTTGGACTTTCGAGTTTCCCGTTCAATCCGTTTCAACAATCCGACTCGTCGAGAATCAGTTTCTCGCAGAAGGTCGAAACATTCATGGAGGCGGCCCGTATGAACCACGGAGATGGTTACGGAAAAAGGTTCTTCACCAGCCAAGCTCGCGCTTGGTTACTAAAGACGTTCAAGCGCTTTCCGAACATCGGCTCATTCGAGGAGCTGCACGCGAAGGCTGCTCCAGAGTTCTTCAAGAACGAAACGGAAAGAGACCGTTGTCTTGAGGCGATAACGATCATTCAGCAACTTGCTGAGGTCACCGCAATGAATTGGAAGCCGGGCCCCGGTGAGTCTGACGAGCCGCTTCGGGACGCGATCTTCATGCCGGACGTAGTTGCACAAGGACAGGTGATCTACTGCTCACTTCCGGCTATTGGCGAAACGTCGACCGTGAAAGAGATCGGCAACTTGCTTCTGTATGCCGTTATGAACGCGGTGAAGGAGTATCGAGAGCGCGGCGGGAAGAACCAGACCTACGTCTTCATTGATGAGGCTCAGCAAATGGCCTCGCGCGCCCTCAATCTGATTCTGAATCAGGGGCGAGGCTTTGGGATGTCGCTCATTCTTGGAAATCAGAGCGACTCAGCGCTGATGAGCCCGGAGATGAATCGGCTACTCGATACCATCCGGGCCAACACCCAAGTAAAGCTTTACTACTCGGCGACGGACTCGAACACGGTGAAGCTCCTTGAAAAGGCATCGGGTGTAATTCCGTATGAAACCGATGACGGCAAGTTCGACTATCGCCCGCGTCTAACGGCGAACGATATCGCTGAGTACAGCTCGCGTGAGGACTTGGCGATCTGCTGGATCACGCGCAACGCCGGCTTTGCTGCCTACGGCGGAAACTGGTTTGCAATTCGCACGGCCTACCATATCAGTCGGGAAGAGTTCGAACGGAGAGGCGACGCTCCGTGGCCCGCTGCAACAGCAAGCACCATTGTTGCTGAGCGAACCGTCGAAGGTGCGATGTCCTTTGCGCAAGGGCGCTCCGAAACGCCCCCAGTTCCTGAGGCTGAAGAATTGCCGCTTCGTGTAGCCCGCGATTCTGCATGGGCGATCAGGCTGAATGAGCTTTACGAAAGGAAATTCAAAACAGGGGAGAGTGCACTATGAATCTCAAACGCGGAGCCGTCATCTGTGGGATCGCTGCGATTCCGCTCTGGTATGCCTATCGAAGTGTCGGTCAGCATCGAGCCATAAGCGTGGACGAGGTTTTTGCAGATGAGGCAACGATTCTTCGTCACGAGCTGGAGGAAACAAAACGACAAGCCGCTGAAGATTTGGAAAAAGCCAAACTTGAAAACACGCCGGAAGCACAACTGCGAATTGTCGCGGCAAAGGCGCACGAGTGTGTCCAGAGTGCTGAGGCGATTAGATCAAAGTACGAAACGCTAGTACGTGAGCAGTCGTCGTGGCGAAAAGAACTTCAGGATATAAAACATTCCAGCGCTGGTGCTGCAATCGCAGCCAGCCGCGATTACGTGCTCGTGTTTCGCTCATTCACCGAAACGTTTAGGTCCGGAACCGAGTTACAAAACTACGCTGAGGGAATCGAGTCATCAGAGAGTGCCTGCAGGGAGGGCGAAACAAACCGGGCAACGGAGTGGGTTGCGGGAAAGGATGCTGTTGATGGGCTAATGAAAATCGAGAAAGCGATCGATGAGGCGCGGTCACAACTCGCAAGAGCGCAATCGGATTTGCGCTGGCTCGCGCATATCGCCACTGGCGAATCACTCGATCCCCTCGAAATCGCCATTGGAAAGCAGCGAGTGACAGAACTCGCAGGGATGGAAATGGAATTCAAGGAAAGGGTGTGCCGAGTTGCATACTAGACGCCTAACGGTGAGGACCGTGACTGCCGTGTTACCGACCTGTATCTCGCAGAAAGCAAGCAGCTTAGCTCCGTCTCGGCCGGAACCAATCTCGGAACTTGAGAGTCACACTACGAGTTCCGGTTTGGGTTCCGGGTTAGAGGTGCCCAAATGCTTCTGACAGTCCGATGTTCACAGGACGCCGCGGCGGAGATCCTATCCGGGGAGACTGAGCGACAGGAGGAGTTCTGGTTTGGGCAGGCGTTTGCGTGGGTCGAGACTGTCTCCGCCATTTCGTCGCTCCGGCTTTCTCTGCATGTCGATGTGCCGGGAATTGTCGCTCGGACAAAGAGGCGCGACAGGGAGGACCGCTTCTCGATCGGGTTTTGTGACCCGTATGCTTACAGTGCCGCCGGCCTGATGGCCCTGTTCCTGGCCAGTCTTGGGCCGTTCCGCGGACCGTCCGGTACAGAGGAAATCGAGATCGAACTCTGCTCATACCCCAAGCGTCCGCACTCGGAGGCTATCGCCAGACGGCTGTTTTCGCCGCTCGGCTACAGCGTGCGGGAAGAGAGAGGGAAGCTTCTTCTTCAAGGCAAAAGGCGGGTAGGGGAGGCGCTCTGCGAATTACCTGCCCTTCTTCTTGCTCTGGACCGCAGGACGCGAATGTTTCTGTCGGATGAGGAGCTGGAAGAGATCAGGGGGAGTGCGGGGCCATTGATTTCTACGCATCCGGCCTTGCGGGCAATTGAGCTGGCGCTTAACGGGCGCCCGACACCTCTCCGGCTTCTATTGCCGGCTGGAACCGAGGTCGAGTCAGGAGATTCGAGAGATGTCGACCGGTCCGAATTTCTGTCGGTGGGCACGCTGTTCGCGGAGTTCGTTCCATCCGTCCGAATTCACGACGAGCAGGCAAAACACGCGCGGGGAATGTTCTCGCGGATGAACATCGACCGAAGGTGGCTCATCTACCTCCCAGCGGCGGTTGCCTCATTGCAAAGCCGCACTTCAGGGGAGGAGTTGGAGCGACCGGAGGCTGCACTTCGCTACTACCGGGACGAGCGGGTCGAGAAGGTTGTCGTCGAAGAGAAGCACATGGGCTCACGCGGAATCGCTATCGTCTGTCGTACGAGCGCAACCGCTGAGGGGCGGTTCGGTGTTACGGGAGAGATCCCCGGCTGCGTTTACACTCGAAACGGCCGGAGGTTTTTTCGCGACGAGGACACGGAGGCAGTCTTTCTTGACCGGCTCAACGCGGCTCTCTCTCGGGCGAATTTTTGGAAGCGTTTCTCGACAGATTGGGTGTGTCTCGATGGCGAGGTTCTTCCTTGGGCCTTTAAGGCGGCTGAGTCCTCTGAGGAGTCGGGACTCGTCGAAGCGGGAGAGCTAGTGCTTGAGGAGACCCTTCTCGCCCTTCGCCGTGCTGAGAATTCGGCGGCAAAATCGTACTGGATAAACGTGTGTGAGGCGCAGCTACTCGCCCTTTGCCGCTACGATTCGATGTTCAAGCACTATCGCACGCAGGAGAATAATCTATCCGCGCTCCGGTTTGCACCGTTTCATTTGATCGCCACGGACAATGGGCATTTTTTCGCTAAATCCCATCTCTGGCACATGCAGGTCTTGGGAAGGCTTTCCCGGTCGGGAAACGACTTCATTCTTCCAACTCGCCACGAGACAGTCTCGACGAAAGATCCGGCGACGTGGAAGAGAACCGTCGATTGGTGGAGCGAGATCAGCAGCGACAACTCGGAAGGGGTCGTCGTTAAACCGTTTCCGTTTGTTCCGCGCGGCCGTCGTGGGCTTGCGCAACCGGCGCTGAAGTGCCGGTCTCGGGAACATCTCCGGCTTGTTTACGGGCCGCAATACGATTCAGAAGCTGGTCGGGAGGCGCTCCGGTTTAGAGACGCGCTTCTTCGCCGCCGGAACAAGCACCGGCGAATTCTTCAGCAGTTTGCGTTGTCCATGGAAGCGGTCGATCGCTTCGTCCAGAGGAAGCCCATTGATGCCGTTCACGCGTGCATTTTCGGGCTTCTCGCTGAGGAGGTTGCTCCCAAGATGAAAACCTGAGCTGAAGTTCCTCACCTCAACAGGCGGCCGAGGTTATAAACGAGCCCCCTAGAGATCAACTCTCTAGACCTCCCGACATCAATGAACCACGGCGAGTCTCTTCCCGAGTGACGTGAAACTTCCTACGTCATTTCGCTTGCGACTCGAAAGTGGAAGGAACCCAAATCCAATGAGGATGTATGGGCAACCAACAATTGAAATGGTGGGAGGGCAACGGTTTGGAGGCGGTCCCACAGTCGAATTACTCGGCTCAGGAGAACCGGGCGTTTTATCGGGCCAGAAAGTACGAGAGGCGCCGAATTCTCCGGATCGTCCTGTGGTGCGTCGGAGGTCTGATCGTTGTTGTTTCGGTGGTCAGGTTTCTTGATGGGTGCGTGATCTTCATACCCATGCGCTGACGAACCACAGGTTAGGAGGGCTCACCGCGGGGTGGGCCCTTTCTAAACGCCGAACTTCGCAATGAGCTGCGCGCCCTAGAATTCGAATCGCAGACGGACGGATTTGAAATTCCACGTTTTGGGAGGGCCTAGAACAGATCCCTCCTCCTCTTGGTGCAGCAAAACCGGAGCTGAACGCTCCAGCGGTCTTTGACAACCTCAACTCCACTCCGGCGAGTCAAAACCACCGGTACGCGCCGCCACCCACGCAAAACATGCATTCCGCCCATACTTTTCCCCCAAAAGTATGGGCGGGTAATAAAAACAAGGGGGATTGGGAGGCGATATGGAATGGTATTATTCCTTCGCGCGTGATGCACGGTACCACAATCGACCGTGGAGAAAACCTTTATGGCGGGTCATGGGTGTCCTTCGGGTCATCTGTGCACACCTCTTTGACTGGTTCTTCATCCTATTTAAGGTCGTTGCAACCCTGCACGACATTCTGGAAGATGATTAATCTTCACACTCCACCCAAATTTTTGGGTGGAGTTTTTCTTTGTAAGCAAGACGGCCGGGATCTCGACAATGTAAAAGGGCCGACCAGGTGCACTGGCCGGCCACGCTTGATCCCTAGTATTCGTCAGGCAGGAGGATGGTCGTAACGCTCCGGTCCGCCTCCGTAATGATCCAAATCTTTTGACCGCTGCGAAGGGTGTAAGCGGAGAGGACCCGAAGCTCTTGTTTGATTGAGAACTCGTTTTCCTCCCAGTCCTCAGGCGGAACTTCTCCCCAGTCCCTTGACGCGTGTCGCATTAAGAAACCGAGCGAGCTTTCGCGCGCCTCCTCCAATGCTGCGAGTGCCCCCGGTGTTGCAACCACCGTTCCCAAACTAAGTGTTTTTTCATCCGTACTGTTCATGGTGTTTTCTCCATTGGTTGAGCGAAAGACGTTGCGCCTGTCGCAATGTCTTTTGGCGAGGCCTCGCCAGTGAGAGCGGGGTGAGGGAGGTCAAGGTGGAGTCCGGGGGAGGGTAATCACCTACCCGGAGGGCGGCACAAAGCGCCGTCTTGCAGCACAGCGAAAGATAGGGACACCCCCGGAACTACCTTGACGGAACGAGGGGCAGAGCCCCTAGAAAGAGCTTCCGATGGGTGAACGGAGCGATCCGAGGAAGAAGCACTTGCGCGGCGCGAGCCGCGTCTACTGGGCAGTTTTTATCTTCTAACGGCGAGAACGAGACCGCCGCGGCGGGCGTCCTTTTTCCTGGCCGCAGTCTCCAGTTCTCGAAGTCGCCGGACCATCGCCCCGATGGGGGACAATATCCGAATGGCTAGTGAAGCGAACAAGCACGAGGTTGTTGAGTTTCTAAATAGCGCCTTCGCGCAGGCCCAGCTTGCAGTTCCGGATTGGGGCAGCTGGTTTGGCCCAGACGCCGACTATACTTGCGACGACCCCAGCCAGCCGGACCGGATGCTGACTGAGGCTGAGATGAAAGAGCAGCTCAAAGAGTTTAGGATCCATGCCCTCCGGCAAGCATTGCTTGTTGGTGAACCGCACTATCAATATCTGATTGCGCTGGCATTGATTGAGGGGCAGTGGGGACTCTCGCCGGCAGACCTACTCAGAAACGCTGCTCGCTCTGGTGTGACGGGTGCGCAAGAAACGCTCGATGTGCTTCTGGGGCGGCCAAGAGGTGAGGCAGGAGCAGGCGGAGGGCAATCACCCTCAGGCACAGAGCCGCTAGCAACGTGAGCGGGACAAATCAATCAAGGCCGGGGTAGTGGGGTTTTGTGTGTGAACTTGGGCGCTTACGAAATTGAGGGCTCCTGACAAAAGAATATCTTCCGCCTTTAACTGACAAGCCTTCAAACAATCAGAAGGCCAAGAAGTAATCCGGTTTTCCAGTCAACGTTTACGGTCAGCCGGACGTAGCACCAGGGGCTGGCTAGGCGGCGGCCGTTTCAACACAAGGGGCCAGGTAGGGGAAAAGCTGATTTCAAATGGCACTCGAACAGGCTGGTCCTTTGTCCGCTCTTCCTTTGCATCCAACTTCTGCTTTTTTGGGTTATCGTGCTGCGAGGGTTGGGGCATAACGTTTCCTTCTAGTGGTCTGCGTCACACAGATTGCACATTAAGCAGAGCCTTGCGGGCACGCTTCACTTTTTCGAGGATGTCGGAGGCGGAGGCAGTCCAGATGAAGGGCTTGGGGCGTTGGTTATGATGCTCGACGTAGTCTTCGATGGCGGTGACCAGTTCGATCACGTCGCGAAAAACTCCACGGCGGAGACGGTTCGCGGTAAGGTCGCGAAAAAAGCGTTCGACCATGTTCAGCCACGAAGCGCTGGTGGGTGTGAAGTAGATATGAAACCGCGGATGCCGTTTTAGCCAGCGCTGCACGGCGGGATGTTTGTGGGTGGCATAGTTATCCACAATCAGATGCAGTTGCTTGTGCTCGGGCGTGGCGTCGTCAACCAGTCGTAAGAAGTGAATCCACTCTTGATGCCGATGGCGCTCCTGGCACAGACCGATCACTTTCCCATCCAGAGTATTGAGCGCGGCAAATAGCGTCGCCGTGCCGTTGCGCTTGTAATCGTGGGTCATGGTGCCGGCCCGACCGCGCTTCAGCGGCAAGCCCGGCTGCGTGCGGTCGAGAGCTTGAATCTGGCTCTTCTCGTCGCAACACAGCACCAGAGCATGCTCGGGTGGATTGAGATAAAGACCCACCACCGCTTCTAACTTTTCGGCGAAGTGCGGATCGGTGGACACTTTAAACGTTTCCACCAGATGAGGCTTTAGTCCGTGCTTGTGCCAGATGCGCCGCACCGTGGCCTCGCTGAGGCCGACCGCCGCCGCCATCGATCGCGTCGACCAATGGGTTCGATGGGCTGGCTTTTCCTGGGTCGTTTTTTGAATGACCCGCTTCACCTTGCTGGCGGAGATGCTCGGCGTTCGACCCGGACGGGGCGCGTCCTTCTCCAGGCCAGCCATGCCTAACGAGAGAAACCGTTTCCGCCACCGCGCCACCTTCTGCGCGCTAATTCCCAACTCGGCGGCTACATCCTTATCCTGTTTTCCCTCGGCCGCCACCAACACAATGCAGGCGCGCTCGACCAGACGAGCCGGCAGAGATCGAGCCCGCGCGCATTGCTCCAGCGCTTCTTGCTGTTCAGGAGTCAGGCGAATCGGGGGAGCAACGCGCATGGAAACGACCTCTCTATTGTAGAGACGTTGCCCTTGGGATAATAATTACTATTTCGGACGCAGACCACTAGGGACTGTCCCTTCGTTATGCCTTGGAATAAGCCGGATGTCTCAATTGCGGTCTGGCCTGAGAGTCACGGCTGGCGGCCCGGCATCGAATCTAAGTGTGCTGTTGGATTTACTTCCAGGGACCGCATTCGACATACGCCTGGGCGGCATTCGAAGAGAGGCGGGTCCGCTTCAGCGGAGCCCATAGTCTCGCTCTGGAAGCAGGCTTCAGAGGGTATTAGCGAGCCTGACAGTCTAACTGCAGAAGCGGGCAACAAAGCGATGCAAGAGCGAACGTCCGCGGCAAGCGCCGCATCCGCTTGAAGCATTATCGTCGGAACAAAAAGACCTGCGCGCGCCGAATGGCTTCGCGCTTTCTTACTACGGATTCCAGCTCTCGAAGACGCCGGACCATGGCCTCAAAAGCGTCAATCGATTGGGCCACGAAGCGGGGCTCTTCGTCTTGGGTGACCAGAAGCGGGCCGTCCTCCACGATTCGAGCCAGGTCGGTTTCGCTGAGGGATTGAAACTCGGAGAGCGATTTGAGCATCGCTCTTCTTCTATCAAGATCAAGACAGAGAGTACAGAGAGAAGGCGGCTAGGCCGCCTCCTCAACCTCCGGTGTGATTCGTTTATTCATCCAATCGACTGCTTCTTGAGCTTTGGCCGCGGCGGTGAAGATCGCCCGCTTGTCGTTCTTGAGCGCCTTCAGCCACGAGCTGATGTAAGGCGCGTGGTCGGCCCTCGGATCGGATGGGAGTCCAAGTTCCGAACACAAGAACGCCGCGCCAAGTTCTGCAACAAGCTCCTCCATGGCATAGCCTTCCGTTCCAAACCGGTGCTCCATGTCCCGGTTCAGCCGGTGCTTTGCTCCACTCCAGTGCGTAGTCTCATGCGATAGGACGGAGTAATAGAACAGGGCTTCCTTGAAAGCTCCAAACGGCGGCATGAAAACCGTGTCGTCAGCCGGCTGGTAGAACGCTCGGTTCCCACCGTCCAAGATCTTCACTTCGAGTGAGCGGAAAAACCCGTCTGCCTGCTCGATTCGCTCCTCTTTGGAAAAAGGAATCTCTTCAACTTTTCGATAGCCGTCGACCTGGTCAGAGTTGAAAACCCAGTAATCACGGGCCATGGGGATTCGCTTCGAAGATCGCTCTTCATCTCGCCCCGCTTTCTCCTCCCGGTCGAAGAACTTCCAGAAAACGACGTTTGCGGACTTCTCGCCCTTGCGGACTTGTCCCCCGAGCTCCGTCCATTGTTTGTACGTTGCCCACGTTCCGGTTTTGTAGCCCTTCTCTTGGGCGGTCGCCCACAAAACCAGGATGTTGATTCCGCGGTATGGCCGTTTTGTAACCGCGTTTACCGGTGAGTGTGGAAACCCGCCCGATGTGCGCCAGGGCATCCGATAGGACCCGGCGCCCTCTTCGATTGCCTTAACGATTTGATCCGTTACCTTTTGAAATACGTCTTTCTTCTCAGTGTTCATGGTGTTTTGCCTCCAGTTGAATTGCGGTGATTGCTGCTGCAATTACCGGCTAGGCCGACGCCAATGAGTCGGGGAGGCAAGGTCACAGGCCGGAATCGACCGAGGGGAATCACCCTGCCTGCACGAAGCGTCCCGGAGGGTGAGCACTAGCGAGAGCGAAGGAAGGTAGGGGATACGGTCGATGAAGCCGGAGCGGCCACTTGTGGCAAGCGGAGGGAAGCCTTGACCGCGCCAGGGGCGAAGCCCCTTAGTGTTTTTCTTCGGGGCGTTGCGGGGTGTCCCCGCTAGAAAGGGTAGCGAAAGACGCGTTGGGGGTCCTGACCCCGCGGCTGAAGCGAGGGGAAGGCTTTCCCCTCCTGGAGGATTACTCGGGAAGCTGGAAGGTTCTGCTGAGGGCTTGTTCTGCGAGAGTTGGACGGCGCACCTGTGCCTCGCCACTACAATCGTTGGGCTGCCCTGGCGCAGCGCATTCAAAGGCGCTCTTGATTTCGGGAGCTAGTGGGTCGTTCTGTGTGTCGGCGTGGCCCGTAAGCGAGAATGGTTCCCGCGTAGAGTCTTCCTTGCGATCCTCGAACGTGCGCGCCTTTGGCAGGTCGTGCTTGGTGGTCCGGGAAAGATAGAGCAGGGTCGCTATTGGTGCCGCGCAGAAGATCGCGGAGACGGAGATTCCCAAGATTAACGCGCGGGTGCCTCTGTCCAAGCGCATTGTCATTTCTTGCTGAGGAATCGGGCAAAGTCCGCTGGAAGTTTGAGTCTCCCTTTGGAATCGACGACACCGGGCTCCGAGACAGATTCTAGGTTCGCGGACTCTGCGCTTGCCTGCTCCGGTCGATGTTCTTCTTCTGGCGTGATCGCCAGCTGGCCTTCGGCATTGATAGAAACGAAAACTTTCTCCATAGCCCTGGGTCCTCGGATCTGATCTTAGCCGAAAGGGGACCTCTGTGGGGCGACTCGGGGCAGGCGCAAAGTTGTTCGTGAGAGTACGGTACGCTGTACGCCATGAACCGTCGCGAACTTCTGCAAGTAACTCTCGGTTCGGCGCTCACGACGCCACAACGTTCGAGCGGTGCCGCTGTCGAGCTAACCCCGATTCGAACCGGCCTTCCGCAGTTCGACAGCCTGACCGGTGGGCTGCCTCCAGGATCTTTGACCACATTTTGCGGGCACTATCAGGGCGGAAGAACGACGATGGCGATGAACGTGGCGGAGTATGTTGCGATCGAGGGGAAGCGGCCAGTTCTTTATCTGGTCCAGAGTGTTAGCGCCGCGACGTTGTTCGGCCAGATTGCAAGTTCACGGGCCCGCGTCGATTGGCTGGATGTTGCGGAAGGAAAACTCAACGCGGAGGAGTCCGGCCGGTTCCGAATCGCGAGCCGGGAGCTTGCAGCGTCCGGGCTTCTGATCGACGACACTCCGGAACTTGACGACGCGGAGATTGTGGAGCGAGTCGAGAGGTGGTCTCGTGAGCATCCGGGTGGCCTCGCCATAGTCGATCACATCAACCGCGACTCGAACCGGGAGATAGCCCGGTGTTCGCAAGTGCTCAAGTCGGTCGCGGTGAGAACGGGTGCCGCGATTATTGCCGCATGGCAATCCCCCGATGATACTGGACGCCAAGTCCAGGGTGTTGGTATCA
>Ga0206927_1107_pt1 | contig 18479 bp, 17 predicted proteins | sample Alteio_BWOrgHeat_60_FD_153249 | JGI IMG/M metagenome (GOLD analysis project Ga0206927, IMG submission 153249) | Enriched cells from forest soil in Barre Woods Harvard Forest LTER site, Petersham, Massachusetts, United States -... | ecosystem: Environmental > Terrestrial > Soil > Temperate forest >... | reverse complement strand
TTATTTCAAGGATATCCAAGGGTTTTACAGCATAAACCAGAAAAACCCGGCATCAAGTTCGGTTGAGGCGACAATTAAAATTGATAGTTTGACCACGCCGGTTGATAAATTTACCGAGCATTTGAAAACCAAAGATTTCTTCGATGTGGCAACTTATCCGGAAGCGAAATTTGTTAGCACTAAGGTTGAGGTGACGGGCAAAAATGCAGCAACTGTGACGGGTAACCTGACATTGCATGGCGTGACTAAGCCGATCACCATGGAAGTGAAATTGAACTCGATTGGTGCGCATCCTTTCAACAAACGTGATGCGGCGGGTTTTAGCGCTAGGGCGGTATTCAAACGTTCTGACTTCGGTATGACATCATTCCTGCCAGGTGTAGGTGATGAGGTGCGTATATTCATTGAAACTGAAGGATATAGCCAAGATGACGCAGCTAAGAAATAGTGATACCAGCTACGGCTGGCCAGCGAATACATTCCACTGGGTGATGGCTTTGCTAATTCTGGGGATGCTCGCAGTTGGGCTTTATATGGCGGGTTTGAAAGGCATGAGCCCGGACAAGTTGAAGCTTTATGGCTTGCATAAATCCACCGGGATTATTGTTTTGTTCCTGGCGTTTTTGCGCCTGACCTGGCGTGAGGTGAATTATCAGCCAAAGATTCCTGAAACAAAGAAAGTTGCGCCAGGGATTTTTAAGTTGATGGAATTTGCCGCTAAATTTACGCATGCGCTGATTTATGTGCTGATGTTTGCAATGCCGCTTTCTGGCTGGCTAATGTCATCCGCGCTTGGTTTCCCAGTTTCGGTTTATGGGGAATTCACCATGCCGAATTTAATTGCGCCGGATAAGGATTTGGGGCATTTGCTGGAAAAGGCGCATGATTATATGGCTTATACTTTGATTGCTTTGTTGTGCATGCATGTGGGGGCGGCGCTGTTCCACCACTTTATTTTGCGCGATACTGTGCTTCGTAGAATGCTCCCTTGGGTTTTGGTTATTTTATTTGTGACTCCGGCCAATGCGGCAACGAACTGGCAGGTGGATAAGGCGAAGAGTTTGATCAAGTTTGAAGCGGTGGAAAATGGCGCGACTGTTACGGGAGAATTTAAAGATTATGATGCAGTAATTGCATTTTCATCGGATGATATTGGTAACAGTAAGGCTGCTGTCACCATCAAGCTGGCAAGTGTTAGTGCCAGTTATGATGAAGTGGCAAGTAACTTAAAAACCGCAGATTGGTTTGATGTGGCGAAGTTTCCGGAAGCGAAATTTGTTTCACAGAAATTCATCATCGGTAATGGGCCGGGTTATGGGGTGTTGGGGAATTTGACTATCCGCGACAAGACCAAACCTGTAACTATCAATTTTAATACCAAGCAAATTGATGCAAAACATATTGTTGTTGATGGAACTGCGAACTTAAAACGCACGGATTTCGGCGTTGGGCAGGGCGAGTGGAAAGATACTGGCAATGTGAAGGATGATGTGAAGGTTGCTATCCACCTTGAGGCTATCTCTAAGTAGATATCTAGTTTTCTACATACTGCGAAGCGAAAATGATGCGGTCTTTCGGCAGGCGGACGGTGATTTTTGTGCCAACGTTAAGTTCGCTCTCGATAACTAATGTGCCGCCGTGGAGTTCGATAATATCTTTGGTAATTGACATCCCAAGGCCTGAGCCGCGGTTTTTGCGGGTATAGATGTTATCAACTTGGGCGAAACGCTGGGCGATTTTGTTCAAATCATCACTGGCAATTCCGATGCCAGTATCCTGCACTTCGCAAACGAATTCGCTATCAACGAAACATCGTACATAGATGCGGCCTTTGTCGGCGGTGAATTTTACAGCATTGGAAAGTAGGTTTAACAACACTTGTTTGATGCGGGTTTTATCGGCTTTGATATAAGGCAAATCATCAGAAATTTCAGTAATGATCTGGATTTTTTTGGCGTCAGCGCGCTGCTGCACGGTTCTGACTGAATCCTTAACCATGCGCTGGAAGGAAAGCGGCTCATCATAAAGTTTGGCTTTGCCAGATTCAATTTTGGAAGCATCGAGAATATCTTCGATGAGCTTTAAAAGATATTGGCCTTGCTCGTTGATGTCTTGCACATATTCAGAATATTTTTCATTGCCGATATCGCCAAAAACTTTTTTCTTGATGGTTTCCGAGAAGCCGATCACTGCATTGAGTGGCGTGCGGAACTCATGGCTCATGTTGGAAAGGAAGCTGGATTTAGCTTTGAGCGCATCTTCCAAATCACGCTGGGCAATGGTTAAGCGCGAGATAATTTCATGGATTTTGCCAAGCTGGGTGGAGAGGACCTGATATTCATGAATGTCGGTATCTGGCATTTCAACATCATCATCACCACGCGAAATGGCGAGTGCGGCATCTGAGAGTTTTTTCACGGGTAGAATAATTTTGCGTTGGAAGAAATATAAAATGCCAAGGAATATGAGGCCAAGGATAATGCCTTGCTCTATACGCGGCTCAAGCAAACGATTAACTTCGCGGCCATGGAAAAATTTATTATCACCAACTAAAACCACGAATGGATAGTTAGGAATTTTTTTATAGTAAGTGTAGCGAACGCCATCAGATTTAATTGGCTGTTCAAGTTTGCCCTCATCTTTGCTTAAATCTTCATTGGCTAATTTAGATTCAAAGAAGTTCGCCGGCAGTTTTTTGGCACTATCGGCAGATTGGGTGATGATGTTTTTATTGTTATCAATAATGGCAAAACTGGTTTCGCGGCTGGCCGGGTTTTCAAGTTTGCGCTCTAAACTATTGAGATTGAAGCTGATTGAAATGGCGCCAAGATATCTGCCGTTTTTGTCATTAATGCCAAAGCCGACCGGCATAACATATTGCTTGGTTAGAACGCCGATGTCAGGCTGGGAGAAAATGAGGCGGCCAGGTTGTTTTGGCCCTTGCGTGATCCAAGCGCGGCTTGTTGGAAGCATAACCGGCGTTGTATCATAAGAAGTATTTTCCAAGCTGCTGGCAAGAATGCGGCCGTGTGCATCGGAAAAATCAAGCACGCTCCATGAAAGGTAATTCAAATTGCTATCATTAATACGCGGCCAGCTTTTTTCTAAGATCGGCGCGATTTTTTCAGGTGTTGCATTGTTTAAGCGCGAAATATCATTTGCGATAAGCTGCATGAAGCTTTGGAGGTAATTAAAGCTTTCGGAAAGTTGTTCAGAAATTTTATTGGCTTCGGTCTGGTAGCGCTCATCACTTTCACGATGGAGTGTATCATAGGCTTGGAAAGTGCCGATAAGGGAAATGCCAATAATTACGGCTGCCACAATTGCGGCGTATATAAAGTAATCTCTCGAGAGAGTTTTGGCCTTAATTTTAAGCATGTTTTGTAATTAACCCAGTGGAAAGATAGAGTATAGCGGAAGTGGCGGGTGGAAGACAATATAATAATTATGATAATTGCAAAGTGTCTCACAACGTTTCTTTACAGTGTTTCGCATGCGAAACACAGCGCGCACCCCTATTGGGGGGTGCAGGGTGCGCGCATATTATTTTATTTAGCTCGAAGCGATCTAAAAGTTTCAAATGCAATCGCGGCAAGGAGAACTGCGTAGAGGTAGTTCTTGTCAAAATGAATGTGCAGGCCCTCGAAGATAAGCGCGAAGCCGACCAATATGATAAATCCGATGCCGATAATTTTGTAGTTAGGGTATTTTTTTAAGAATGCGGCAAGGCTATTGGCGGTGAACAACATCGCAAACATCGAAACGCCAATGGCGGCGATAATAACTGGAATATTTAGGGTGAGGCCAATTGCGGTTAAGATAGAATCAAACGAGAACAGGAAATCAATAAAGGCAATTTGCAGAATGGCGGTGATGAAGCTGTTGGCGATTTTTATGTTTTTCTGTTTTTCGATCTGTTTGAAATCTGCAATTAATTCGATGCTGCCATTAATGGCAAGGAAGCCGCCGCCGATAAGCAAAAGAATATCTTTGGCGGAAAGAACGGAAAATATTGGTTTGGTGAGCGACATTACCCAGCTGGCGCTAAGCAACATGATTATGCGAATTAGAAAAGCGAGTGAAAGCCCGATGATGCGGGCAGATTTGTTATATCTGGCTGGCAGGTCTTGAACAACGAGGGCAATGAAGATGAGATTGTCGATGCCGAGTACGACTTCGAGCAGGCTAAGCGTTAGGAAGGTAAAAATTACTTCGCTGGAAAACATTTTAGATTTTAGATTTATGATTTTCGATTGGGAGTGTAAATCATTTTTGAATAATTGTCATTCCTGCGCAGTCGCAGGTAGTGTCTCAGTTCAAATTTCTCCGTCATTCTCGGGCTCTGCCCGGGAATCCAGTTATGTGAAACTATTGCCCTGGATCCCCGGCTGCGCCGAGGATGACAAGGACAGGGTAATTTTAAGCAGCCTTTGCTTTGGTGAGTTTTGGTTTGGCTGGTTGTTGCTCTTTATGCTCTTCCTCGTAAATATAATCGCGTGTCATCGGCACGGCGTTTACATTTTTAGCAAGCTGGATTTGGAAGACCATAGTATCAAGATAGCGGAAATCCATTTCAGCGCCGACGAGGTAAAGTTCCCACATGCGGCAGAAGCGCTCATCATAAAGGGCAGCAATTTGCGCGCGGTTTTGTTGGACGTTTTGGTACCAGCGGAGCAGAGTTTCGGCATAATGCAGGCGCAAAACTTCGATATCAGTCGCCCAGATTTCTTGCTTCTCAAGAATTGGGAAAACTTCGGATAATGCCGGTGCATAACCACCTGGGAAAATATATTTACGTAGCCACGCGCCGGTAGTGCCGGGGCCATCCATGCGGCCGATGGAGTGAATGAGCGAGACGCCGTCATCTTTCAAAAGTGATTTTACTTTGGCGAAAAATTCTGGGTAGTGCAACACGCCGACATGTTCGAACATGCCCACAGATACGATACGGTCAAAACTTTCGGTGACATGACGATAATCTTGCAGGCGGAGTTCGATTTTATCTTCCAAGCCTTCAGCTTTGACGCGTTCCTTCGCGAGTTTTAATTGCTCTTCGGAAAGTGTTACGCCAATAACATTAACGTCATAGTTTTTGGCCAAGTAAATTGCCAAGCCGCCCCAGCCGCAGCCGATATCCAAAACTTTCATGCCAGGTTTTAGCAAAAGTTTTGAAGCGATGTGGCGTTTTTTATCAGCTTGCGCTTGTTCCAATGTGTTGTTGGGATTGGTGAAATAAGCGCAGGAATATTGCATGTCGCTATCAAGGAACAGACGGTAGAGTTTTTCAGAAAGGTCGTAATGATGTGCGACGTTTTGTTTTGATTTGCCAATGGGGTTATATTGCTGAACCCATTGCAGTATAGGCGTTATGGTTTTAAAAATCTTTTCACCGGGCAGAACCATATCATGATAATTGATCGAGAAAACGGTGAGAAGGTCATGCAATGTGCCTTCTTCGATGGTGATTTTGCCATCCATATAGGCTTCGCCAAAACGCAGGCCGAAATCAAACGGGAGTTTTTGCAGCAGGAATTTTTCGTGCAGTTTCAAAGTGGCGGATGGTTTGGCGCCAACTGCGCCGAAATCATTGATGCGGCCATTGGATTCGATAATACGCAAGTGGCCTTGCTTAATTAGCTTTTTAAATATGAAACGCATGGATCCTCCGGAATTTGGGGCATCCTAACCGTTTGCGAGTTAATTTTCCATAAGTTTATGACGCGCTGGTAGCAGCCGCGGCATCTGAGCTATCTGAGCTGGAAGCATCAGTCGCTGTAGACGCGTTCATGTTTTGCCAAGCGCTTTGGATCATATCCATATAATTGCTGGCTTTGGTTTGCTCGGTAGCTTGTGTATTAGCCGTAGTTTGTGACGGGTCTGATGTATCACCATTTAAGGCTGAAAGTAAAACCATAGTGGCGTTAAATGAACTGGATTGGTCTTTGGCAGAAAGCTGATCGGGCCCGAGGCCGGCTGTATTTAAATCATTCTGAATTTGATTGTAGGTAGCCTGTGTCATTGGCTGGCCTTTATATTTGTTGAGGATATCTTCAATTTTTTGCTGTTGCTGAGGAGTTAAAATAAAGCTGGCATTTGAGTTTGAAGAAGTGCTGCTGGAGTTAAAAGAGGTTGTTGATGTGCCAGAAAGGCTATCTAAATAATCAGAAAGCGATATATCGCTCGATGTGCTAGATGAGCTGGAAGAAGAACTTGTGCTGTTCAAATATTGCTGCGCTTCAGGGCTTAAATCAAGCAAATAGGCGCTGTTGGAATTGCTGTTGCTATCTGTGCTGCTGTTAGTATCGGTTGATAATACATCAGCCAGTGAGGGAACTGAGCTGGTGCCAGTTGAAGCAGTTTGATTAGAATTTTGCTGGGTAGTATTGCCCAATGTATAATATGAGCCGTAATTGTTGATATTGGTCATGGCTGGTCCCTATAATAATTATTGTGGGCCGCAGGGGCCCGCGTTATCAGAGACAATAATAGCAATTATTGTGCCATTCTGGGTTAAGATTTTGAATTTTAAGCAAAAAATAAACCAGCGGGCAATACCCGCTGGCCTATTTAAACTAGTAGATAATAAAGTAACTTACCAAAAACTAGCGGTTGCCAGAGCTTGATGAACCAGAGTTCGAAGATGAACTGTTGTTTTGGTTTTTGTTAGCCTGGTTTTGTGGGTTTTGGCCTGGTTTTTGATTGGCCTGGCTAGCTTGTGGGTTGTTACGTTGTTGGTTGTTTTGATTTTGGTTTTGTTGTTGGTTAGGCATAAAATCTCCTTTTGAGTTTGTTATACATCCGGGATTGGATGAAGTTTCCTAACCATAACCTTGATAGCGTTATTTTCCCATTACCTATGTAAGCTATAGGTGTAAAAATCCTGTATAACTTGCGGGTTAAGTTATTGTATATTAAGATTTTTGCAAATGGCTTGGACTAAATCTGAGCGATTTAAGGTGTAGAAATGGAGTTGGTTTACACCATTATCGGTAAGTTTTCGGCAGATATCGGTAGCAATTTCGATAGAGACTTTATTGCGCTCTTCCGGCTTTTCATCCAAGCCCTCAAACAGATTTTTGAAGTTGGCGGGGATTTTGGCACCGCACATATCAGCAAAACGCACGGCTTGCGCGAAGTTGGAGATTGGTAATATGCCGGGCACAACGGGGATTTTGATGCCGAGTTTTTGGGTTTTTTCCAGGAAGCGGAAATAATCATCAGCATTGAAGAAAAATTGGGTGATGGCGCGCGTTGCGCCGGCATCAATTTTTTCTTTCAAATGGCGAAGGTCATCTTCAGCGCTGGTAGCGGATGGGTGAGTTTCCGGGTAAGCGGCGACACTAATTTCAAAGTCAGCAATTTTTTTGAGGCCTTTGACCAGATCGCCCGCATATTGATAGCCGTTCGGGTAGGGGACGTATTTGCCTTTCATATCTGGCGGATCACCACGTAACGCCACGATATGGTGGATTTTACTATCCCAATAGGCTTTGGCGATTTCATCAATTTCGGCGCGAGTAGCGTTGACGCAGGTTAAATGTGCGGCAGGTTCGAGTGCGGTTTCCTGGCGGATTTTTTTGACGATAGCATGAGTTTTTTCACGCGTTGAGCCGCCCGCGCCATAGGTGACGGAAACGAACTGGGGTTTCAGTGCTTCCAGAGTTTTGACACTATCCCAAAGTTTGGCTTCCATTTCTGGAGTTTTGGGTGGGAAGAATTCGAATGAGAATTTAAGGTTTGCCACGGCTTACAAGTTTGTTTTTTGGAGTATTAATAGAATTTTGGGGAAATGTCACTATTGGACTTATCCCTCATCTGTCACCCCGTTTTTATAACGGGGTCTAGCGGCTCTTGTAAACGCTGGACCCCGTCATTCGACGGGGTGACATTATTATGTATTATCTTAACGACAGCTCATAAGGGTTGCCGATTTCAAGTACAAGATATTTACCCTTGCCGTCCGGGTTTTCTATGCGGTTGTCTTTCATGACGATTGTCTGGCCGGGCTCAAGCGTGCCGGGCTTTTTGATGACGCCTTTGTTGAGAACATTCAAATCCTTATCCAACTGGCGGACGCGGTCATATGGATATTGGCGGCTTTCCTTGGAAGTATTTTGGACCGACCAGTCGAGATAATATACTTTTTTGCCGGTTTCTTCTTTTGGTGCGGTGATGCTGGCATCGGAGATAATTACGCCGGAAGTATCATATTGGCCGATCATGTCATAAAATGAGGTTTGACCGATTGTATGTTTATTGCAGATGATAAATGCGGCGACATTGGCAACAGCAAGCAGAACAACGGCGGCGCGCATCCATCTTGGCGGGGCGATGATGGCAACGGTTGGGAGAGACGGTTCGATGCCTTGCGCTTTTTCGGCTACGGCTTTTTTGAGATTTTCGGCCTGGCTAACGGCGATTTCTTTTTCTTTCTCTTGCTGCTCGAGGGTTGGCGGCATTTGTAACCAGACATGGCCGCAGCTGCCGCAGCGCACTTTGCGGCCTTCAATGCCTAAGGCCTCGGAAGCGACAAGGAACTTGGTTTCGCATTCTTCGCAGGTTACGATCATGGTTTAAATTTACCATGAAATGGTAAATTTAAAAGGATATAGGAAATTGGATATAGGATTTGGGATATTTTTCCTTCCACTGTATCCCAGCTCCTGATTCCTAATTCCTGTTAAGCAGCTTTTTTGCTGGTGATTTGCATGAAGATATCTTCGAGTTTGGCGTCTTCGCTGATGATATCGGTTATGAGAAGGCCGGATTTGGTGACTTCTTCCAATATTTTGCTGATCTGCACTTCCGCCGGGTTATATTGGATTTCCAAGCGGTTATTTTTAAGGATTTTGCAATTATAGCTTTGTAAATTGGCCGGAATTTGCGTGATTTCGCTGCTCAGACGGAAAATGATCATTTTATTTTCCAGATGCGCGAGCAGTTTTTCCTTGCTGTTGGCGGCCACGATTTCGCCGTGGTTGATGATGGCGATCTGGTCGCAGAGTTCATCGGCTTCTTCAAGATAATGTGTGGTAAGCACAATTGTTGTGCCGTTGGCGTTAAGTTTTCTCACATAATCCCACAATTGGCGGCGGAGTTCGATATCAACTCCGGCGGTTGGTTCATCGAGGATGAGGACTTTTGGTGTGTGAACTAAAGCTTTGCCGATTAGCAAACGGCGGCGCATGCCACCAGATAAGCGGCGGGCGCCAACTTCGGATTTATCTTTGAGCGAGAGTGCATCGATAATTTCGCCGGTGCGGCGTTTTGATTTAGGGATGCCGTAATATCCGGCGTGAAAATCCAGTGCTTCGCGCACGGTGAAGAATGGATCAAGAATCAACTCCTGCGGGACGATGCCAAGTGACTGTTTGACCTGGCGGGTTTGTTTATCAAGGTCGAATCCGCAAACGTTGATTTCGCCTTCACTTTTAAGCGTGAGCCCGGCGAGGATGTTGATGATAGTGGATTTGCCGGCGCCATTTGGACCGAGCAAGCCGAAGAAACTCCCTTGCGGAATTTCAAGGTTGATGTTTTTCAGCGCGTGTTTTTTGCCGCCATCTTTGGAGGTGTAGGTTTTGGAAAGATTCTTGATGGAAATGGCTGGTTGGGTCATGTTCAAAGTCCAGATTTTATTGTCTTAGGATTTATGAGAGTACTCGTAAAACCTGTCACTGTAATGTTATTTACATCTATTATGTAAAATATGGCGCAATTATATTTTTTTACAAGTTTTCTACGATGATTTTTGTAATACAAAGGAGAAACCCGCGGAATTGTTGATATCAATTCAAAGATTCTATCAATTTCTTGAGCAAAATTCTCGTGTAGGTTGTCTGAGATGTTTCGATAATAGGTTTTGGTAAGATATATCTGGTTAAGTGCAATATCAGTAAATCGCAAAAGCATTTTTAACTTAACAAATCCTTTCTTATATCCTTCCAGCTTTTGCAAGTTTCTGGATGTTTAACGGCCTGCTCATATGCTTCGTCAAGTTGGCGTTTTTGCTCATCTGAAAGTTGAAAATGTTCTTTGCTTTCTCTTTCCGCAAGTTCTTTCATGAAGCGGATTACCAAATCTTCTTTTTCTTCAATCGAAAGTTTTTCAAAACTATCTATAATTTCTTGGCGCATGAAATTATTATATCATTTTCCCGTCTGAGGGGCAAGAATCATAATCATTTGGCGGCCTTCCATACGGGCAGGGAGTTCAACGCGAGCGCCTTCGCCGAATTCGTCGCGGACTTTATCCATTAGCGCGCGGCCGAGTTCTATATGGGCCATTTCGCGGCCACGGAAGCGCAGCGTGATTTTTACTTTGTCGCCATCTTCGATGAAGCCTTTCATCTGCTTGGTTTTAATGCCAAGGTCATGCGGGTCAATATTCGGGCGGAGTTTGATTTCTTTGATAGTTACGACTTTTTGCTTTTTCTTAGCTTCATTTTTCTTTTTCTGGACTTCGTATTTATATTTTCCGAAATCAATAATTTTGCACACAGGCGGTTCGGCATTTGGAGAAACCTCAACCAGGTCAAGACCGGCTTCTTCAGCTTTGCGGATAGCATCGGGAACTGTCATCACGCCGAGCATTTCGCCTTGCTCATTAATTACGCGAACTTGCGGAGCGCGGATTTGGCGGTTGACTCTTGCGATATCTTCATTGCGTTTTTGAAATCTTTCATTGCGGTCTGGTCTTGAATCGGTACGGTCGTTGATAGGTCTCTCCATAGTTGGTTGATTTTTTATTATAGGTTTATCTGGTTAAAAACAGGTTTACGCCCTGCATTTGTTGGGTTTTTAGTGCCATTATTTGAGAAAAACAGGCAGAAAGGCTTGGAATTCAAGCGCTGCATTAAGAATTAAACATATTATTTGCCTGTGTCATGGGGAGGAAAACTAGCGGAATTTTAAGGGGCTAGCAAGGGAAATTGTGATTTAGGGGCTTATTCCGGTGTTTTTGCTTCTTGGGCCAGTGCTTTCAAAGCCTCATCAAGCGCCACAAATTCCTGTTTTTGGCTGCCAAGGCGGCGGATGGCGACAGTGCGTTTTTCTACTTCTTGTTTGCCGAGTGCGATGATTGCCGGCACTTTGGCGTGAGAGTGCTCGCGGACTTTGTAGCTGATTTGTTCACCGCGCAAGTCTAGTTCAACGCGGATTCCGTGTTTTTCCATCTCAAGCTTGATTTCTTTAGCGTAATCGATTGCGTCATCAACGATGGTGGCGAGCACAACTTGCACTGGGGCGAGCCAAAGCGGGAAGGCGCCGCCGTGGTGTTCGATTAATATTCCGATGAAACGCTCTAGTGAGCCAAGGACGGCGCGGTGGAGCATTACCGGGCGGTGTTTTTGGTTGTCGGCGCCGATGTAGTTGGCGTCTAGGCGTTCTGGGAGGACGTAGTCGAGCTGGATTGTGCCGCATTGCCAGCCGCGCTCTAGGCTATCGAAAACGGTGAATTCGAGTTTCGGGCCGTAGAATGCGCCTTCGCCGGGATTGATTTCATAAGCGAGGTTGGAGGCTTTACAAGCTTCAGCTAATGCTGCTTCGGCTTTATCCCAAGTTTCATCGGTGCCAGCGCGCTTTTCGGGGCGGGTAGAAAATTTTACGACGATGTTTTCAAAACCGAGTTGTTTGTATGTAGTTTTTAAGAGTTCACAGAATTTGGTGACTTCTTCGGTGATTTGTTCCGGGGTGCAGAAGATGTGCGCGTCATCCTGCACGAAACCGCGGAGGCGCATGATGCCGTGTAGCGAGCCGTCAGATTCATTACGGTAGCAGCTGCCGAATTCGGCCATGCGGATTGGCAGGTCGCGGTAGCTGACGGTTTTTTTGTTGAAGATCTGCACGTGGCATGGGCAGTTCATTGGTTTTACGGCGAGGGTTTTTTCATCGGCTTCGATGGTGAACATGTTCTCGCGGAACTTTTCCCAGTGGCCGGATTTTTCCCACAGCACGCGGTCAACTAGCACAGGGGTTTTTACTTCGATGTAGCCTTCGCGGCGGATTTTATCGCGGATGAAATTTTCCAGTAGGCGATAGAGCGTCCAGCCTTTATCGTGCCAGAAAACTTGGCCGGTGGCTTCTTCCTGGATGTGGAATAAATCTAGCTGGGTGCCGAGTTTGCGGTGGTCGCGCTTTTCGGCTTCTTCGATGCGGGTGAGGTAGCTTTTCAGGTCTTTCTCATTGGCCCACATGGTGCCGTAGATGCGTTGGAGCTGGGCATTGTTGGAATCCCCACGCCAGTAAGCGCCGGCCAATTTTGTAAGTTTGAAGGCTTTAGAGATTTTGCCGGTTTGTTCAATGTGCGGGCCGAAGCACAAGTCCATGAAATGTCCGGTCGGTTTATTAATTTCGCCTTCGCCTTGTCTGTATAGCGAGATTTTGCCATCAGGTGCGCGGTGGATGATATCGGCTTTATAAGTGTTGCCGATGTCCTTGAAATATTTTTCCGCCTCGTGCTTATCCCACAGTTCGCGCACAACTTTCTGATTGCGGTCAATGATCTCATTCATTTTCTTTTCGATTTTTGGCAGATCATCGGGAGTTAGTTTGTGCTCCATGTCGATGTCGTAATAGAAACCGTCTTTAATAGTAGGGCCGATGGCGAGTTTGGCATCTGGCCACATTTCTTTCACGGCGCGCGCCAAGACTTGCGCGGTTAAAGTGTGGCGCATGATTTCCAATCCCTCTTCGTCTTTGACAGTGAGGATTTGGAGGTGAGCATCTTTTTCAATTGGGAGATAAATATCCTGCTGTTTGCCATCAACTTTGACAGCCAGAGCAGCTTTGGCAAGGCCTGCGCCGATGCTTTCGGCAACTTGCATGCCGGAAATTGCGCCTTCATATTGACGAACCGAGCCGTCTGGGAGGGTGATGTTTACCATGATGGGTATTGAATATAGGCAAAATGGGGAAAATTAAAGAGGATTTTTATGCGGCACTATTTTTGGCAGCAAAATGGTTTATCCAGTCAACCAATGTTTGTGCTGATATACCAGAGTTGCGCGGACGCAGAATGATTGGCGTGCCAAATTGCGTCATATAAAGTTTATAGGTAAGTTTATGGTTTTGCGCTAAAAATTTTTCTGGCTCTTTAAGGCTAACTAATACCAGTGATTCACGAGTCTTAAGTTGGTTAATTTTAATATTATCAAGATCAAAATTCACCAGTGCAGAAAGGCTTGCATCCTTTATTTCTGGCCAGGTGACCATTAATTTACCGCTCATGTCATCAATTCCTTGCTCGGTGAGTCTAAAAAGCAGCTGCTTTCTAAATAGGTTCACTATACCTAAAAACATACCTAAACTTGTTAGGACTATGCCAAAAATTATGCCGTTTTTGCTGCCGTGTATTGGCGCTTTGCCGCTTAAGAATGTGAATATGCAAATGGCATCAAGAATACCCATGCCAAAAATCATGACTAATATACGGCTTTTTTTGGTATGGAATTCTATTGGCAGAGAAGGGATTGAATCGGTAGATGCAGATGTTGCTGGGAGAATGAGCTTGGCCATGAGGGTATGAAATCAGAAAAAAGCAGAATATTAAAGTGATTTCTTCATATTGATATGCTTGATGCCGATTTTATCATAGATATCGCCGTATTCGGTGTAGCCAAGTTTGGCGTAAAAGCCGCGGGCAGGGTAGCGGGAATCTAGGTGGATTTCGGTTAGGCCGATTTCGCGCGAATGATTTTCGAGCGCGGTGACTATTTGGCGGCCCACACCTTTGCCTTGAGTTTTATCATGCACGGCCATTTGGCGGAGCTGACCTTTTTTGGGCGAGAGAATTTCGAGCGAAACTGTGCCGAGGATTTCATCATTATCGTAGTAGATGAAATATGACATTTGCTTATCTTGCTCTAATTCAGTCGCAGAAAATGTCATGCCTAATGGGTCGCGCAAAATGAGTTGGCGGAGTGCGAGCAGGTTCGGGTACAGCTTATGGCTATGCGGGATATGGAGGATTTGCGGCATGGTTGATTAATAGAATAAATTAAACTCATTGTCATCCTCGGACTTGATCCGAGGATCCAGGTTTGTGAAGTTCCTGCGTTGCAGGAAGTAGAAAAAGCCTTCTGCCTTTTTCTACTGGATCCGCGTGTATTTTTGTCTCCTGACAAAAATCACGAGGATGACAGTTATGTGTTTTATTAATTACCCACGCCCGGGTTTTGCAGAATTGAACTGCCAGCGCTTGGGATTTGGTCAGCCGGTGCAATCACTTGAGTAGTAGTATCAGTTTTAGTGGTTGGTGATATGCCTTGCGCGGCTGCATCTGGTGTTGGGATAGCAGTAGTTGTGGTGGTAGTTTTTTCCACGGTTTCGACTGGTCTCTCATTGCTATCAATAATCACTTCATCCGGTGTTGCTTTCGCAGCCTCAGAAGCTGAATTTATTTTTGCATTGGCTTTTGCAGCTTCGCGCTCAGCACGGTCAGAAGCGCTATCAGCTGGCGTGTTATATTTAGTGACAGACGGCGTTCTCTCAGCTTCAGTTCCAAGTTTTGGCGTATAATTTTTCTCACTCACATTGGCAGGTTTTGCCTCTTGCACTTGATAAGAGGTAACCTTTTTCTGAACCACTTCTTTTTTGGTTTCAATAGTTGTGGATTGAGTTTGGTTTAAAGCAGCAGCGCCAGTTGTGCCGGAACCGATTTGGGCAATTGCCGGATCATAAAGTTTGCGGTCGGTGTTGTGGGCGCTATCAGTTGACATCGTATATGAGCTGAAGCGCGAGAGTTCGTTACCAGCGTGATCACGCACTGTTACATAATTAGAATCGCAAGTGACTGTCGCGGTTTTGGTTTTTGTTACTTTATCATTTTCAGAACCATCGCATTTGTGAACAACTGTGCCGTTTACGGAAACTGAGCCATCAGCAGCAATGGAAAGTGCGGCATTTTTAGGGCCGGTGAAAGAAATATTATGCTGGTCATCAATAGTGATTTCAGCATTGGCAGCAAGAGGATAACCGATTGAATAACCGATTAAAGACAGAGCGAGTAATAATTTTAAACTTTTCATGGTTTCTCCGGTAATATTTGATTAATGGACAAATAGCATGAAATGGCTATAAAAACAAGCCAGCGCATATAAATTCATATGATTTTTTAATGTCATGTTACTCAGACCAGATGGCAGTTCCGGTTCAGTTTTAACCATCACGCAGTTTTCGCATGAATGGGCGAGTTTCCTTGAGGATAATGGCTGGGATATGGCAGATGGCGGACGTGGCAGGCCATCGTTTCCGGCAGATGAGGATGCGGTTAATGCGATGGAAAGGTTCATTGATCGCTTAAAAGAAAACCGCCATGTGGGGCTTTATGGAAAATCAGTCAATGGCGAAATGAAATATCGCGAGCGGGTGGTTGCCGGCTTAAAAAATGAATATGAAATTGAATTTGATCCGGAAGAGATAATGTTTACTACCGGCGGGCAATTTGGCTTAGCGGCGGCGTTTAATTTGATTGAGAAAATTACACCGGGCGCGCTAATTGCAACACCAAGCCCGTGGTATGCGAATCATGATATTATTGCGTCACTTTACCACAAGCAGGGTTCGAAATTGCATCCGGTGAATATTTTGGACGAGCCAGGCTATAGAATTACGCGCGCGGCGTTGGAGAAATCTTTAAAATCATGCTCGTATTTGGGAGCGTTTTTATTTTGCATTCCCGGTAATCCGCTGGGTAATTTGATGCATAAAAAAGATTGGCTGGAAATTGTGCCGGTATTGGAAAAATATGATGTGCCGATAATTTTGGATGAGGCTTTTGCAGAAGTTGTATTCGATAAGAATTTTGAAATTTCGCTGTTGCATGCAGCGCCGCATTTAAAAGACAGGATTATATTGCTACGTTCTGGAACGAAAGCGCTGGGCTTGTCGGGTGAAAGATTGGCCGTGCAGAGAGTGCCGAAAAAATATATGCCGCATTTGATCGAATTTCAGAGCCGCTTGGTAGGGAATTGCCCACTAATTGTGCAGGCCGGGATGTCGGCAGCGATGGAGAATATGTCGGCGGAAAAGAAAGGTGCGATTAGCGAATATTACGCAGATAATGCGGAATATATTTGCGATGAATTTGAGAAATTGGGAATTGTCGCGCAAAAAGTAAGGCCAGGCGGCGGCTTCTATTTGCTGGCGGATTTGAGCAAGATGATTGGGCAAAGAATGCCGGTAGAATCAGCCAGGGCTTATAACAGTGAGCGCAAGATTATTCAGAATGATGTTGATATTGCGATGGCATTGATGTTTGGTTTCGGCCAGCCGGAAAAAATGGGGGTGGCAGTTGTGCCGGCCTGCAGCTTTGGCGTTGATACCAAAAAAGGTTGGGTGAGGGTGTCATTCAGTAACCATCGCAAAGTGTTGGAAAAAATTGTCGCCCGGCTGAAAACCGTAGCGGCCTAATTTAGCGCTTGCAATCTGGCGGGTTTGTTGGCAATATCCGCGTCCTTTTTAAGGATGAAGGAAGAAAGATAAAGGATGAAGTTTTTACTTCATATTTCATCATTCATACTTCTTATTTTTGGTGGCGCGGGATAGAGCAGCCCGGTAGCTCGTCAGGCTCATAACCTGAAGGTCGTAGGTTCAAATCCTACTCCCGCAACCAAGACAATACAAGAAGTTAGCCCGCTTTCGAGCGGGTTTTTCTTTGCCCAAAATTCCAAATGGGACACTGGCGGGACACTTATATTTAACAAACAGCCACAAATCACAGCAATATAATCTATGCAATATAAGCACATTTGTCTCGATACTGCCCCACAAGTGTCCCACGATAACAAACTTGCCAAGCTATAATATTGATAATTATTGATATATTGCAATATTGGCATAAGTTTAATAGCCTGACGTGCTATTACTTGTTGCAACGTGCAGTTACTTACTGTAATCTGCCGTGACTTATGGCATCGATTGAAAAAAGAGAATTAAATAACGGCTCTATTACCTACAGAGCTAAAATCAGGCTTAAAGGTAAGCCAGCCCTCAGCGCAACGTTTGAGCGGCTAACGGACGCAAAAATTTGGATTCAACAAACAGAAACAGAAATCCGGCAAGGCAGATATTTTAAAAACTTTGATGCAAAAAAACGTACTTTAAAAGAACTTATAGAAAAATATGAGAAGGAAGTGCTTAAACATAAGCAAGGCATTGAAAATCAAAATCATTATCTAAAATTTTGGAAGAATGAATTAGGTGCTTACACTTTATCAGACATAACAGCGCCCAAAATCGCCGAAACCCGCAGCAAGCTTATAGGCAGTAAAAATCAATTTGGTAGAGAAATAGGCACAGCTACCGCTAACCGCTACACTACCGCGCTTGGGCATGTGTTTACGGTAGCAATAAATCAATTTGAATGGCTAGAAGTAAATCCGGTTCGAAAAGTTGCTAAAATAAAAGAGCCGCGAGGCCGGGTCAGATTTTTATCCGACAACGAAAGAGAAGCTTTATTGACTGAATGTAAGAAAAGTCAAAATGAATATTTACTTCCAGTTGTTGTGCTAGCTCTAAGTACTGGAGCAAGAAAGGCGGAAATTTTAAATTTGAAATGGGATGATGTTAACCTAAAGAAAGGTCAGATAACTTTTCACGAAACCAAAAATGACGAAAGGCGCTCTGCTCCGCTTCGAGGCTATGCAAGAGAACTAATTGACCAACTCGATAAAGTTAAGGCTAGTAATATTTATGTTTTCCAAAGCGCCGCCACTAGTCTGCCCATAGATATAAGGACTGCTTGGGAAACCGTTATCAAAAATGCTTATCTGGAAAATTTTAGATTCCATGACCTGCGGCATAGTGCCGCCTCATATCTAGCTATGAACAGCGCAAGTTTAACAGAGATAGCGGATGTTTTAGGCCACAAAACATTGCAGATGGTAAAGCGTTATGCCCACTTAAGCGAAGCGCATACCGCTAGTGTGGTGGAAAAAATGAATAAAAAGATCTTTGGTTAAGATGACGAGTAACATTGCAGATAGAAAAATTCTTAGCGTTTTGGATCATATTATTGACCAGTTTTCCATTAGACCAGACTCCGATCTCTATGTGGATTTAGCACTAAAGAATTTAAGCGAGAACCTATCTTTTCAAGATTTAAATAATATCCTTAGAAAATTAGAGGCCGAACATAAGTGTATAAAGCTAATAAAGGAGTCAGAGCCGAGAGTAGCGTCTAACGGGGATATGCGTTTTACAAATGCGAATTTGAAACTTTTAAATAAAGATAAAATCTTTGAATTGAAGGAAAAATTAAGTGCAAAATTTGACACTGCTAAGAAAAGCAACAGGGGTGCGAAATTAAGTAATCTGAATGAGGTAAAATGTACGAAATGGCTTAAATCTCATGTATCGAAAGGGAAGCCTAAAGCACCAAAGTTTTCAACCAAAGATAATGGTCTTTCATATTATGATGCTGCACTAAAAAAATTTCCCGAGTTAGGAAAGAATCAATTTATTAGGGCATGGGAAGAAGCCACG
>Ga0206927_1102_pt2 | contig 18676 bp, 23 predicted proteins | sample Alteio_BWOrgHeat_60_FD_153249 | JGI IMG/M metagenome (GOLD analysis project Ga0206927, IMG submission 153249) | Enriched cells from forest soil in Barre Woods Harvard Forest LTER site, Petersham, Massachusetts, United States -... | ecosystem: Environmental > Terrestrial > Soil > Temperate forest >... | reverse complement strand
GCGGTGATCAAATCAATTCGCCGGAAGAAAATTTAAGCGCGCGTCAGCCAGATCCTGAGCGCTTGCTCAAAGTTTTCAACCAATCGGCAATTACGCTAAATTACCTGCGTTCACTCGCGCATGGTGGCTATGCTTCGCTTAACCGCGTCAATAAATGGAATTTGGATTTTGCCAAAAATTCCCCGCAGGGCGAGCATTTTGAAGATATCGCGCATCAAATTGATAACGCAATGAAATTCATTTCCGCTTGCCGCCTTTCGCCGGCAACGATGGAAGCTTTGAACGAAGCGAGTTTCTACACTTCGCACGAAGCTTTGCATTTGGCTTACGAAGAAGCGCTAACCAGAAGCAATGAAGATAACACTTATTGCTGCTCCGCCCACATGTTGTGGATTGGTGACCGCACGCGTAATCTTGATGAAGCGCATGTTGAATATATGCGCGGCATCGATAACCCAATCGGCATGAAAGTTGGCCCATCGATGAAAGTTGATGATTTGCTCAAACTCACCGAAGTTTTGAACCCAAATAACGAGCCGGGCCGTTTGACGCTCATCACCCGTATGGGTGCTGATAAAGTTGCTTCATTATTGCCGCCACTTGTGCGTAAAATCAAAGCAGCGGGCAGGGAAGTTGTATGGTCTTGCGACCCGATGCACGGCAATACCGAAAAAACTCCGAACGGTTACAAAACCCGTAAGTTCAATAATGTACTTACTGAAGTTAAATCATTCTTTGAAGTCCACAAAGCTGAAGGAACTTTCCCTGGCGGCGTGCATTTTGAGATGACTGGTCAGGATGTAACTGAATGCCTTGGCGGTGCCCAAGCAATTTCCGAAGTGGATTTGAAGCAGCGCTATATTACCGCTTGCGACCCGCGCCTCAACGCCTCACAATCACTAGAACTGGCGTTCTTGCTGGCCGAGAATATTAAAGCGAATAGATAGCAGGATGACGTAGCATGAATCGCGCCAAAGCCGCTGAAATTTTCTGCCGCTTTCAAAAGCGTGAGCCACATCCGAAAACCGAGTTAGAATATACCAATCCGTTTACACTATTGGTCGCTGTGGTTCTTTCCGCGCAGGCAACTGATAAGGGTGTAAACAAAGCCACTCCGGCCCTGTTTAAGGCCGCCGATACGCCAGAAAAAATGGCCAAGCTCGGCGAAGATAAAATTCGTGATTATGTAAAAACTATCGGCCTTTACCGCGCCAAGGCGAAGAATGTTTATAATTTAAGCAAAATGTTGGTGGAAGATTATGGCGGCAAAGTTCCGGCCAAGCGCGAAGAGCTGGAAAAGTTGCCCGGCGTTGGCCGCAAAACTGCAAATGTGGTTTTAAATTGCGCATTCGAGCAGCCGACAATGGCGGTGGATACGCACATTTTTCGCGTCTCTAACCGCATCGGTTTGGCAAAATCTAAAAACCCGCTCGAAACTGAGGAACAACTACTCAAAATCATCCCCAAGGAATATCTCTTCCACGCCCACCACTGGCTCATTTTGCATGGCCGCTACACTTGCGTTGCCCGCAAACCCAAATGTTCAGAATGCCTGATTTTAGACCTTTGCGAGTTTAAAGAAAAAAACTTACCTTAGAAATTCAACACCAACAAAGTCTGGTTCACAGCGCGCGTAACGGCTTCACGGCGAATATCGGCACGGCTTCCGGAAAGCTGGTTTTTCGTCACCTTGCATGCGCCCTTATAAGCCACGGCAATGAAAACCAAACCCACCGGTTTTTCAGGCGTGCCGCCGCCAGGCCCGGCAATTCCGGTTACTGCCACGGCTACATCCGCTTTCGAATTCTTCAATGCGCCGCGCGCCATATGCTCAGCGGTGATTGCACTTACTGCGCCGTATTTTTCTATCATTTCCTTGGCAACACCAAGCTCCTCTGTTTTTGCCTGGTTTGAATATGTCACATATCCACGCTCAAAAACTTCCGAACTTCCGGCAATATCCGTAATCGCCGCTGCGATCATCCCGCCCGTGCAGCTTTCGGCAGTGGCGATTTTCAAGCCTTTCTCGCGAAGTTTATCTAACAAAAGTGTAATTTGCGTCATCTGATAATTTGCTGTTGAACTTATATCCTCCGGCGGTGAATTTTTTTATCTTCGCCGGTTCGGTAATTTGGTTTTGAATAATATATTTCGCCATCATACCCCGCGCCTTCTTGGCAAACAATGCAATTGTCACCGGCTTACCATTTTTGGTTTCCTTAAAATTCACATGAATTACACTTTTGGGCTTAATAGCAGAGAAATATTCGTTTGAAGCGAGGTTGATAATTAGCTCGTCGTCAAGAGCTTTAGTAATTTTATCACCCCAAAAACTATAAAGGCTTTTGCCTTTTTTGGTTTTGAGCGCAATGCCCATTTCCAGCCGGTAAGCCTGCATTAAATCCAATGGTTTTAGTAATCCATATAAACCTGATAAAATCCGTAAATGCTCCTGTGCAAAAGCAAAATCTTTTTCCGAAAATGTGCCAGCCTCCAAACCATCATAAACATCGCCATTAAATGCTAAGACTGCCTGTTTTTGCGGCTGATGCTTGAAATTTTGAAACCGCTCATAATTTAAATCTGCCAGTTTTTCGCTAATATCCATCAGCTTAGAAAGTTTCTTTGGCGTATAAGTTTTCATCACCCCAAGCAACTCATCAGTCTCTGCCAAAAACTCCGGTTGCGAAGTTTTCTTAGTCTTCGGTGGTGTTTCAAAATCCAATGTTTTGGCGGGAGAGATAACTAATTTCATTTTCCGAACACCTTCATAAATTCATCCAGCAAAATATCATCAACCTTATCCATATCAACTTCAAGCCCAAGTTTTTCAAGCGAAGTTACGCCAAATTCCGAAATTCCGCATGGCACAATACCCTTAAAATGCGCTAAATCTGGCGCGACATTCAGCGCAATGCCATGATATGCTACCCATTTTCGCACGCGGATCCCTAGTGCGGCAATTTTTGCTTCAACCCCATTACGCTCAACCCAAATCCCAATCCGTCCCTCGCGCCGCTCACCCGTTACATCAAGCCTGGCCAACGTATTAATAATCCACTGTTCCAATTGCTGCACATAAGCCCGCAAATCATGCACTGGTAATTTCCGCATCACATAAACCACCCGCTGTCCTGGCCCATGATAAGTATATTCCCCGCCGCGCCCCGCCTTATAAACCGGGAACTGGTTACTTAATAAATCGGCTGATTTGGCTGATGTGCCGGAAGTGTAAAGCGGCGGATGCTCCAAAAACCACAAACAGTCTTCGGCCCGCCCGGCGATAATTTCATCCACGCGGTGCTCCATAAAGCCTAGCGCGGATTCATAATCGACTAATTCATTGGATTTTATAATCTGGAGCATGAAAACTCTAAAAATGGTGCGGTAGAAAGGACTTGAACCTTCACCCTGTTACGGACAGCGACCTCAACGCTGCGCGTCTACCAATTCCGCCACTACCGCACACTGGGTGGCTTATTAGCAGAGGGATATTCAAATATCAACCAATAATTCCGTTTTCAAATAAAACAATCATAACTCCACTGTAATAGTGCCTGCCGTTGACGTGGCCTACACTTCAAATCACCGGCTTTGCAATTGGCCTTAATCTGCCCCGCATGGCGCGAAAAATTGCGCCAGCGTTTAATCTGCGCCGCGTCCACCGCATCAATCCGGCGGCCCATATAATATCTGCAATACCATTGGAACCACCCGCGCGGGTCAGGACCAATTATCCATTTTTTCTCCTGCCAAACTTGCAAAGGCTGCCGGCTTTTGATTTTGAAATAATTCAAATTTTCATCAGCTTTCTTGCTGATTCGCGCTTTTTTAAACCACTCCTTGGGAAATTCTCCTTTACAATCATTCAAATATTTCCCTTCGAAAACGCCCATTTCCAGCATTTCCTGCGGGCTGAACGCGGGGCTAAAGCCATCGTCAAAATCTTCCCCCATCGGCGCTACCAGCTTATATGAATAGCCGCGCTGCATCTTGTCGCTTACTTTGACTATATCTCCAATATCGTGCATAACCCTTTCCATGCTTTCCTACCAACACATATACCACGCTGGCTGCCTTGCCGATGTTCATAAACATGCCGCGCTTAGCATCATTCTTAGCAAAATGGTGGAGAAGGACAAATCAATTTACTATATGGAAACCCATGCGGGCAGGGGATTGTATGATTTAAACAGCGATGAATCGCAAAAAACTGGTGAGGCAAATGCCGGAATTACCAAGCTTCGCAACAAACTACCGCCAAAACATCCATATACAAAACTATTAGAATCACTGCCGAAAAACATTTATCCCGGCTCGCCACTAATTGCTCACAAAATATTGCGCCCGATTGACCGCTTATTCTTAAGTGAGCTTCACCCGCAAGAATTTTCGGCGCTTAAAAATAACATGGGTAATTACTCAAATGTTTTTGTTCATGATGATAATGGTTACAAAAAAGTTCTGGCATTATCTCCACCAATCGTCCGGCGCGGCCTAGTGTTGATTGATCCAAGCTATGAAGTGAAAACCGAATATGCCGATGCGGCGGAATTCGTCAAAAAGCTCCACAAAAAATGGCCGGAAGCAGTTATCATGCTGTGGTATCCGATTTTGCAGAGCGGCTATCATAAAGAAATGTGTGCAATTTTAAAAACCGCTGAACTGCCAAAATTCTGGCAGCAGGAAGTGAATTTCAAAAACGGCGGCAATACTCTCGGTTCCGGCCTGGTTATCTGCAACTTGCCTTATGGCACTGAAAACGGGCTTGACGCTGCAAAAAGTATTTTTAAATAATTATTGTCTCTCTGGCGGCTCGGGCGGTTGTAATCCTAAACCTTCGGTCGCGTTCCTAAAGCTTATTATAAAGCCACGCGCAAAATCTCTATACCCCTGCCTCCTGACTACTCCGAATTGTCTATTGACCGTAGCGTACAATTTCTTTTTTGCTGCATACCTTTCATCGTTAGGCACGTAGACTTTATCTAATTCCGTTCTAAGTAATTGCCTTATTGGATTTAGAAACGCAGCTGCTTTACTCATTGGCATCGCTAGGGGAAGGCTCGATTCACCTTCTTTATTACCATGTATATTGACTATGTAACTATACTCCCTGTGCTCTTGCACATTTAATTCTTTCGATGTTATTTTTAGTTTATGTCTTGTGTTTACTATAAGCGGCTCAATTGAAAAAACATCGCTTTCCCGCCCTCGCGGATAATAATATCCGCGCACACAAACTAATTGAGCGACACTGTTGAACTTTACAATCTGTAAAATCGGAGGTTTGCCACTTATATAATATTCAGAAGCTATAGTAAGGCTATTATCATTTGCTGAAGTATCAGTTTCTAATAAAAGAGTAGATTTTTGTGGGTAGCCTAATTTTTTGTCGTCCTTAAAAAAATGAATAACGTCGACGGCAAACGGCACTTCGCCCAATATTATTCTTATTGCTTGTCCTTTTTTAAGATACTGATCCAATAATTCGCTCATTACAACAATATAGTTAATTTAGATTAACTATTCAAGCCTTTGTAGCTGTGGCAATTAAACCATTGTTATAACGGCATTTTTATAAAAAATCACTCTTGTCATTGTTCCTTAACATAAATTCATTATAGTTAATGAATTATGGGGTTGTTAGACGATATAAAAAATTACTGGAATGGTGGGCCTAAAAACCCTCCAGCACCAACACCTGCGCCCGTGATTCCTCCAGCTGCGCAAGCAACGCCAACACCAATACCTGAACCAAAGCCATCGCCAGAACCTTTGCCGCCCGCTGATATTGTCATAATAAAACATGTTCATAACAATGCATTTGATGGTTATTTTAAGCTGAAAATAAATCCGAATTTAGATATGTCGCCAACCGCTACTCCAAACAATTATGGGGTTACTCCGCTTTCATGGTTTGTTGGCAATTATGAGGGCTTGCATTTAAGCCCATATAAATGTCAGGCCGGGGTAAATACAATTGGCTTTGGCCAAACTGGGGATATTGCTAGTAACGTTGATTTAAAAACGGCATTTAATAATCTGCATAATGATATTGTTGATAAATCCACTCTTCTTGGAACGCGCTATAAAGATCGTTGGAATGGGCTTTCTAAAACATCTCAAGGTATATTAACTTCGCTTTCTTTTAACGCCGGTAATTTTGGCGATGATCTTTCTGCAGCTATCGATAATTGTGATGTTGACGCAATAAACGCAAATCTTCAAAAATATGATAAATATAAAGATCCAAAAACGAAGGGATATAAATATTCTGAAGGTTTGCACCGCCGCCGCGACAATGAGGGTAAATTTATTTCAGGAGATACCGAAGGCGCGATCCGCGAATCATTTACTTATTATAATCTGCTTGATAGGCTAGTGAAAAGCGATATTTCTCCACACGAGATAGGCCAGATATTGCAAGGTATCGCCAAAGTGGAAACTGTTGATAGCAAGGGCAATGCGGTAGACATTTCAGCATCCTTGAACACTATTCCATCACCATTATCACGCACGCATTATTTAACCACACCGCCACCTGTTATACCAACTGAACATACAAAACCGGCTGATTTGCCAAAAGCCATAGCAGCGATAAAGCCAAAGCCGACACCAGAACCAGAACATCCTAAAAAGCCAAACTCTAGTGCAGAAGAAAAAGCTCGCCAAATGTGGTTGGATAGTACGAAAGATAATGATAAAAAACTATCGGAAGCAAAACTGCCTAAACCAGAACACCCTAAAAAACCCTCTGTACATAAAGAAGAAACCGCCAGCAAAACGCCAACCGGTGATCATGATAAAAGATTATCTCAAAACACCACGCATCCGCACCCAGGTTTCAATGCTCCTCCCGGGCCCGGGCCCGGGCCCGGGCCTAAAAAATCATTTAATGAGTTTAATAGATAAGGAAATTTATGGCTGACAATAAAGAAAGTAAACATAGTAGGGGTCTTAGCGAGGAAGAACAGAAGGTAGTAGATAAACTACTGCAAAATTTTCATAGCAACCCTGATAGCCAAAGCTTTTTGAAAAATCTAAAAACAGCAACAAAGAAGCACAATATTGATGCTTTTGATTTGATGATTATTTTAGGTGCAAACAGCGATGTAGAAGGCATGCACAAACTATCCGCTATTACAAAATTAAAATATGATCATGCTGATACTGATGGGCAAAATTTGCTGCATTTTGCGATGACCAAAAATGTAATAGACGAAATTCTAAATAGCGCTGAGGGTGAGAAAGCTATTAATATGAGAGATAAGAAGGGTCTTACGCCGGTTATGAGCCAGCTAGAGTCTTCTGGTGTTAGTGAAGGGGCTATTATGGCTGGTTTAACAGAACCGGGAAGTTTAGCCGCATATATGCTCGCCAACGGTGCAACAATTACTGATAAAGATATCCAAGCTGCAAAAGATTACGTTAAAAATTATGACTATTCTGAATTCGATGCCTATGCAAGGCAGGAAGATCGTGAAAAAGAAATTGCCCGAATAAAACAATTCCCAGCTTTGCTTGAACAGCAGCGTGACTTATCTCAAGTGTTTTCTGCTATTGATGAAAAAGGTAGTGACCGAAATGATAAAATCCTCACTGCTCTTAAACAGTGTAAAGATAAAGGGGTTGATTTAAATGCGAGCGCTTATGTAAATCCTGATGATAATAAGCCGAATAAGAATGATGATTTCACACTAATGACTTATGCAGCGTCCCGTGGTGATGTTGCCACCATGAAGCTTTTGAATGAGCAAGGTGTTGATTATGCTTCAGGCGGCAAAAGCCAATTAACACCATTACGCGCAGCGGTAAATTATCAGCAGGTTGATGCATTAAAATTGTTGTTGAATGATCCGAATGTTAAAAATACTGTCAATTTGCATCGTGAGGGCCATTTAACATTACGTGCGGCAATGCTCGATAATCCAGAAATCTCTGATGCATTACGTGCAGCCGGTGGTAAGATTATTCCTGAAGATATTAGTTTGTATGAAAAAGACCCAGGCAAAGATTTAAAATATCTAGAACTGATGAGATCTGAATTCAAAAAGCAAGAAGCAGAAACTGGCACAAGTCCATCCGCTAGTAAGTCTGCTCGTCCGACGTTTGACCTAGCATCTGCCAATACACTCATCGCAAGCTATGGCCAGCCTGTGCAGCAAGCAAGTTATACTGCAAAAGGTTTGCCGGTTGATATAGCCCAAGGGCAGGCTGTGCAAAAAACTTAATTAACCCTTGCATTGGCCGCATCACTTGGTTTAGATTGGTCTCCCGTAATGACCAGATATATTTTCATAACGGGCGGAGTGGCCTCATCTTTAGGCAAAGGCTTGGCAGCAGCCAGTTTGGCCGCAGTTTTACAAGCACGCGGTTACCGCACCAGGTTACGCAAGCTTGATCCATATCTCAACATTGACCCAGGCACTATGTCGCCAATCCAGCATGGCGAAGTTTTCGTCACCGAAGATGGCGCCGAAACTGATCTTGACCTTGGCCATTATGAACGTTTCACCGGCGTAGATGCCCGCAAAGGCGATAACGTCACGGCTGGTAAAATTTACTCAACACTGCTTTCCAAAGAACGCAAAGGTGATTATCTCGGCGGCACCGTGCAAGTTATCCCGCATGTCACCGACCTCATCAAAAACTTCATATTAAAAGACGTTGATGATACTGATTTTATGCTCTGCGAAATCGGCGGCACTATCGGTGACATTGAGGGCCTCCCGTTTTACGAAGCCATCCGCCAAATCGGTTACCAGCTCGGCCGTGACAAAACCATGTTCATCCATTTGACGCTGCTTCCATACATCCCAAGCGCCAAAGAACTTAAAACCAAACCCACCCAGCACTCAGTCAAAGAACTCCGCTCTATCGGTATTCAACCAAACATGATCCTTTGCCGCGCCGACCGCAAAATTGAACCGGATTTATTGAAAAAAATCGCCCTATTTTGCAACGTGCCGGAAGAAGATGTTATCCCCGCGCTCGATGCTAAAAATATTTACGAAGTGCCTGTCAGCTACCACGAATACGGCCTCGATACGCGCGTGCTCAAATATTTCGGCATCAGCACCGCCAAAAAACCAGACCTCAAAAACTGGGACGGCATAATCAAAACCATCAAAAATCTCAAAGGCGAAGTAACAGTTGCCATCGTCGGTAAATACAATTTGGCTGATGCATACAAGTCATTGCTCGAAGCGCTTGACCACGGCGGCTTTGCCAATAACACAAAAGTAAAAGTAAAATGGTTAGACGCCGAATTTGCAACTGCTGCCGATTACAAAAACGTTGACGCCATCCTAGTTCCCGGCGGCTTTGGCGAACGTGGTGCCAAAGGCAAAATTGATGCTGTGCGTTACGCCCGCGAAAACAAAATTCCATATTTAGGCATTTGCTTCGGCATGCAAATGGCAGTTATCGAAGTCGCTCGCAACCTCGCCAAAATCAAAGGTGCATCGACCACCGAATTCGGCCCATGCAACGAACCGGTTGTTGGCCTCATGACCGAATGGAAAAAAGCCGGTAAAAAAGAAAAACGCGGTTCAGAAGATGACCTCGGCGGCACAATGCGTTTGGGCGCTTACCCATGCGAAATCAAAAAAGGCACCAAAGCCTATGAAATTTACGGCGCGAGCAAAATTTCCGAACGCCACCGCCACCGCTACGAAGTAAACATCAATTACGCCCCGCAACTAGAAAAAGCCGGATTAACAATTTCCGGAATTTCACCAGATGGCCGCTTGCCAGAAATAGTAGAAATGAAAAACCACCCGTGGTTCGTTGCCGTGCAATTCCACCCGGAACTAAAATCCCGCCCATTTGACCCACACCCGCTATTTGTGAGCTTCGTGAAGGCCGCCATGGGCAAAGTAAAAGTGGCCAAGCCTAAGAAAGTGGCTTAGAAATTTCATAGAACATAAAACAGAAAGGGGCCGCGATCGCTCGCTTGCCCCCTTCGTATACTTCAACCACTTTTCCCACTACTAAGATGTCGCCGTTCCTTCCGACGCCGGCTCTGCTGGAATTGCTCCTTTGAGTGCCGCCACGACGGTAGGCAGTGCTTTCTGCAGCGCCTCCCATACTGCTGGTGACAGGTCTCTACCAAGCGCATTGGCAATAGCTCTGGGCAGTTCTGCCTTGAGGGTTTCAACCGCAGCTTTGTTGGCTCCTTCTGCTGCCCTCGTGGCACTCTCAGCTGCCATCTCTGCTGCCTCGGCAGATTGTTTAGACTTTCTTACGCAATCCTTATCGTCGCCGAGTTTGCCCAATAACTGCCACGCGAAGATGAGTGTGAGCAGCCCGAAGAACACTCCTGGCGCAACCAAGCCCATAGGGGGCTCGGTTCCGAACCATGCGGCTTTGTATATCATGTTCCCCGCTGCGGTTGCAGCGATGGCGAATGATAGACAAAGGATGGATATTGTGACTACAGTGATAGTTTTCATGATCGATGTGTTAACGTGTGTTTTTATCTTAGCTTCTGGATAGAAGTAAGAAATTGTATTTATAGAGAAACGTTAACAAAAGTTAATATTCGTCACCACCCAAGCATATAACCTAATTTGACTTTGCGCACCACGTCAGGCTAGAATAACGGCTAGAAATAAACGTCAATTTAAAGCCAAAAGGTGTCTCAAAATCGTAAGAAACAGTCTTTTTAACATCACTAAGTGGCTCTGGAAAGCCACTTCGCGCAAAGGCTAAAATGATATAAAACAGAAGGTTAGTTAGTATAAAATGCAGAAAAACGTCAAAATCGGAAATGTCACTCTTGGAAACCGCCTTCCGTTCGTCCTAATCGCCGGTCCATGCCAGATGGAATCTCGCGAACATGCGTTCATGATGTGCGGTGAACTCGTCACGCTTACCAAAAAGCTCGGCATCCCATTCATCTACAAAACCTCATTTGATAAAGCTAACCGCACCTCGCTTTCCGGCAAACGCGGATTCGGGCTGGAAAAATCACTCGCGGTTTTCCAAGACCTCAAAAAAGAATTCAACGTCCCTGTGCTTACCGACATCCACGAGCGCCAGCAATGTGACGAACTTGCTAGTGTGGTTGATGTCATCCAAATCCCCGCATTTCTTTGCCGCCAAACTGATCTGCTTCTCGCCGCGGGCGAAGCCGCCAAAAAACACGGCAGTGCAGTGAATGTCAAAAAAGGCCAATTCCTCGCACCTTGGGATATGAAAAACGTTGCCGAAAAAATCGCCTCAACCGGCTGCGAAAAAATCTTCCTCACTGATCGCGGTGCTTCATTTGGCTATAACACACTCGTCACCGACATCCGCGCGCTCCCAATCATGGCTGAAACCGGCTGGCCGGTGGTGATTGACGCCACGCACTCCGTCCAACAACCAGGCGGGCAGGGCAATTCAAGCGGTGGTAATCGTGAGATGGTACCATATATATCGCGGGCTGCAGTAGCTGCCGGAGTCGCCGCCGTATTCGCCGAAACTCACCAAGACCCAGATAACGCGCCATCAGACGGCCCATGCATGGTGAAGTTAAACGATATGGAAGGCCTGCTAAAACAGCTCAAAGAAATCGACGCAATCGTAAAGCGGTAATTAGATTATAGAGCTTTCGCTATTCCACTTGAAGCCGTTGGTGCAGGTTTGCCTTTTAATGGAGATGGTCCATCAGGAATTCCATCCAGCAATCCGCCCATTTTTAATGCTTCTTCACCAGCTGGTCCTAATTTTTCTTTGAAGACTTGCCTTAACTCAGTCAGCGATATGTCGCCATCATGGTTTTTATCAAAACCACGAAGACTTTTTGGCATTTTTGCTGCACTTTCTTTCATTAGGCTATCTTCTTGAGCTAAAAAAGGATTGGATTGGCCTGAACTAATAGACCCGCTAATTCCATCAGTCTGTAATTTTTTTATAGCTTTACTATAGGCAGCTTCAAGCTTTGGCGTGATGTGAACTTTTAATTCACTGCCATCAAGATAACCGTTATGATCTTTATCAGCGGCAATCATTGCGGAATCAACCGCATGTATTTTTTGAACTAGTTCGCCTTTAGTTATTCCTTTTTCCGGAATAAAAGAGATAACGTTATTAATGAGTTCTCCATTTAATCCATCTTTAAGTATCGGAAAATTATCTCTTAGCTTTAATGCAGTATCTAAAACTTCCGCACGTGTGAGTTTTCCCTCGCCCTTTGTATCCATTAAAAATGCTGCTTCACCTAATGCATGCAGTGCAAGTGAAGCTCGGCTAATATCGACGCCTTTTCCATCAACTACAAATGGGCTTAGCATATTATGCTTTGAGCCAAATTGCTCGAAGGGATTAGCGCCCAAATAGTCAGGATCAAAATTATATGGAGAAGCAGGCGCCATAGAAAAAGCAGTATTAACTGCCGAGTTGATTGTGCCGTTAGGCGAAAGACCTTGTCGCCTAGCTTTTTCAATCATTCTGTCAAACTCTTGCTGTTCTTCTGTTTGGTTGGCCATATATCCCCCTCTATTAAAAATTTATTAATTTAAAAGTATAGGATTTATGTGAAGCCCGTATGACAGTAGTATGAACTATTTGTGACGGATCTTAGAATATCACGGCAAATTGAAGAACTTGCGCACCCGGCCTTTCGCCTTATCCGCATGCCGTTTGTACCAGCGCTCCGGGTTATAAATAACAATCGTATCGGCAATAAAATCTCCCCATGTGCGTTTGTCATGGCGCATGCCGGCGAAAATAATACTAAAACCGGTGAGGTAACTTATATAGCGGATAATGCATTGGCTAAAGGTAAGTTTATCGCGAGTGGTTTGGTCAGCCACTTTCAAACCCATTATCATTTTGCCGGGGGTTGCACCATAGCGGTAGGTGAAAAACACAACATAAACACCCAGCAAAGCAAGCAGAAGAAGACGCATGAAGTTTTCTTGATGAACTATTATCGCATAATCCGCGGGATAATTATTTATTATAAATTTGGCGCGCGCGAAAAAATCACCACGCATTTCGGGGTGGATTTTAAACACTTTCGCATTGGTAATACTGCGCTGGTCGCCATGCGGAAAAACCAATATATTTAGTAATAAGCTAATCGGGTAAAAGAGAATTAGGTCAATTGTCCAGGCGAAAAGCCGGTTGGTCACATCGCCATAAATAATTCCATCTTCGTCATCTTTTCTGGTTTTCAATTTAAACATCGGCACCTTTTAATTCGCACCAAACAGGCGTGTGGTCAGATGGTTTATCAAGCGCGCGCCAGTTCACATCAATCTCGCATTTTACCAATTTATCTGCCGCTTCCGGCGACAATAATAAATGGTCAATGCGCAAACCAATATTGTTCTGCCAAGCTCCGGCGCGATAATCCCACCAGCTGAATTTTTTTACATTTTCATTGGCGGCACGAAATGCATCGGTCAAACCCATGTTCATAATTCCACGAAACGCCGCGCGCTCATCCGGGTGGAAGCAAATTGAACCGTATGATTTTTTGGCGTCATAAACATCAATATCCTCCGGTGCCACGTTATAATCGCCGCCCGCAACAAACTTCTCATCATATTGCAGCAAATTACCAAAATGCTCACGCAGGCGTTTTAAAAAGCGCAGTTTATATTGAAATTTATCATGCCCAACTTCCATGCCATTTGGCACATAAACGCTGGCCACTCGCACATTCTTAACTACTGCCTCGATATATCGCGCCTCAACATCACTATCATCACCCGGTAATTTTGTAGTGATATCTTCAATCGGATGTTTGGATAAAATCGCCACGCCATTGTAAGATTTTTGCCCAGAAAGCGCTATGTTATAACCCAAATCTTCAATTTCCATGCGCGGGAAAGCTTCTTCCACGCATTTCAACTCTTGCAACAACGCAACATCGGGCGCGGCTTTCTGCAAATAATCGCGCAAATGCTGCAACCTTGCGCCAACCGAATTTACGTTCCAAGTAGTGATTTTCATGGAAACAATTTATGCGCTATAAAGATTGCGGTCAAGCCGACTATTTAAGCCGCTTTATTGCCAAAAGTTTTTGCTGCTTCCGCCATTTCTTCAGGAGAAACATTGCGCACATGAGTTGCCATTGACCAGCTGATGCCGAATTTATCTTTCACATTTCCCATGCGGTCGCCCCAGAACATATCTTGTGGTGGCATATTATCTGTGAGCCCGGCATTTGTAGCTTGTTTATAAGCTGCATCCACGTCTTTAAAATAAAGGTAGAAATTAGAATTGGTAGCGCTTGCGCACATTTGTGGGTGAGTATCGCTTATGAATAATTTTGAATTGCCGATTTGGATACAGGCATGCATGATTTTCTTGCTGCCATCTGGTGATTCCATACGGGAGAGTTCCTGCGCATTGAAAGCCTTTTTATATAATGCGATGGCGTCCGCCGCTCCATCAATAACTAAAGTTGGGATAACGCTTTGTTCGCCTGAGGTTATTACCGACATAAATACTCCTTATTGGTTGGGCGTGGATTATACTCCTCATAACTGCCACAGACAACAAAAAACCCGCCTTCTTTAAGGGCGGGCTTTCTGTTTTCGAATTCTTTGAGGTCTACTAATCTAAGTAGTGCTGAACCGGATATTTGCTATTTGCCAGAACAATCTGGTAGCCAGCGCGGTTTGTCGCATCAATGAAAAGCGGAGCGCGTAAGTTAACTGAAAGGCGTGCACCACTTGGTGTTTTTTGAATTGATACAATCAGCATTGGAAGGAAATCTTTTTTCTCCATTTCAAGCACTTGGCGAACTTCTTCCAAATCAGCTGCGTCAATTACATTTGTGAGTGATGCCAAAGGCAGAACCGCAAATGATACATCAGTATCGCAAAGTGATTGTAACACTTGAAAGCGTTCCATTCTTTTTTCAGGCATAGAGGCCACGAAAAACTTTTTCTGGTTCGGCATACCAAGAATACCATTCGGGAACGAAATCGCTTTTGATTCGTTAAATGAAACTTCGCCAAACCGGGTTTTAAAAGTTTCTGTTGCTAGGGCTGTCTGTGCTTGCATGTTTAGTCCTTTGGGTTGGTTATTATTATTTTGGGCTATTAGGGTTAATTAATTGTTAAAATTGAAGATAATTGGTTAGTTTAATTGTTTAGGTAATCACTCAGCTTAAGCTTTGAAATAGTGGCGAAAGCTTGGAAAGTGGCTTGTAATAGGGTTTGGTCTGAAGAAAGTTGGATACTGGCAGCGGCAATGTCTGTATCTTCATTGTCGCTTAAAGATTGCTGCCAATAAGTTTGAAGCTGGGTTTGTTCGTCAGTAGTGTTTTTAATTGCTGTCACGTTATCATCAACGCCTACGCGAACTGATGCAACCTGCTGAATTGCAGATGCTATAAGATCTACCGAAGAGCTAATTAAATCTTGTCCCGAACTGCTGCTACCACTTTGGCTTGAAGATGTAGCTCCGGCAATACCTTGTTGGATTGCAGCAATTACATTTTGGAAAGCAGGATTGCTGCCTAATACGCCATAGCTAATTTCTTGTGAATCACTAATGCGGGCAGTGGCAATATCGCCATTACCTTGATAATAACTAGCAGAAGGCTGGTTGTCAGATGCAAGGCCCGGCAACGGAGTTGATACAGTTGGTGTATTCGTTCTTGAGCCGCTAAATATATAATTACCATTACCGTCAGTAGTATTTAAGAGGGAAACAACCTGAGTCAGGTATGATTGTGCCTGATTTACGAAGTCTTGAGAGTCGTTGGTTGCGCCGTTTTGCCCGGCAACTAAGGCCTGGTATTTACCGGCTATTGTGCCGATCTGGTTTAAGGCCTCATCCATTAAGTTCAAATTACTGTTAAGTATGGTATTATTTGAGGAATAATTATTGATTTTATCAACCTCGGTTTGGTAGCCAGAAACCTGTTCAACCACGCCATTTAACTGGTCATAAGTAGTGGCCTTCTTACCGCTGGAAATTTGCTGGTTAAGCGTGGCAAGATCAGACTCTATTGAGCTGATATAACGCAGATTTGTCTGCTGCAAAGAATGTGTGGCGACTCTATCGACCATAGTGTTACTCCATTATCAGGGTAATGGAAGCAACTACTGTGCCAAGAATTGGGGGCGTTAAGGAATAAGTTTGACCAAGGCCACAATAAGCCCAGCTTGGGCGAAGAGGGCAGTAAATATGAACTTCTGCATATCTACCTTAATATTGGCTATACTAGTTTCCAAGCGAGATTCAGTAAGCTCTAGTTCATGCCTAAGTTCTTTTATCTCATGCTTCGTAGCTAAATTAGAGAGATCGAGTTTATTTAAAGTAGTAGTAATTCCCTCAGCTTGCTTGCGGTTAAAGCCACTGGCTTCTAGGCTGTTTACTACTTGGTTGCTATCAAGAATTAGGGTGTTCATCCAATAAATATAACACCATATTGGCGTGTGCTCAACACATTTATTGGGCTATTGTTTCACTTTCTACCCATTGATAACCCAGGAACCCATCTCTAACCGTAATATTTATCATAGTGCCTATGGTGACTTTATCATAAAACCACCCCCAATGATTTAAAAGCTTATAACGTAAATTCGGATCTCTCCAATCTGCAACTATAACGTTATCGACGTTACTACCACCTTGTCCACCGGCTACATGAGAGACAAATTTATCAATTACCGGAACTGTATATATGTGCGGCTTGGAGTAATCAAATTGGCTGTTTATGAAATACAGGCAAATATAAGTCAGAACAATGAAGCCTGGCAGGCCAATAAAAATCGCAAGAAGAAATTTATTTTCTTGTGGGGCATCTTTTGGTTTTAGGGCTATGAAAAATAGCCACAATATCTCTGCCCCAGTTCCTATATAGGCTGCATCAGTATGCATCTGTTTAGATAAAACTCCGGCGGCCAACTGCATCAAGCATACGGCAAAGATAATAACCATGAGGAAAAAGTAAAAAGTGTTAATTATTTTCCCCCGCCTGCTCATCAGAATTCTTCTTGTTTTTCATTTTTCGAAGGTTGTTCAGCCGCGGTTAGCAGCTCCGCTAATTTATTCATGCGGACTAAGTTAGCCTGAAAAGAAGGCTTTTTATCATATTGATAATATTCGATAACGGGAAGATAGTAACAGTAATCTGTTATAAAATCTACCGCAAGTCTTTTGGTTTCGATATAAATGCGCGTGGCACCATTGGCAAATATATCTTCAATTGCGCCTTGCACATTGGGGTTTTTAAATTTCTCAAAAACTTCCGGTGAATGGGCTCTTACAAAAAAACTGTCATCAAATGCATTATTACCGGTAAAATCTCTATTGATGCGAAATAGCCAGTTCCAGCCAGATGGGCGGCTTACTTTAAATTTCGGCAATGCGTTTTCGCTGTAAACATATGTGCGTATTGTGCATCTGCCTTTTGAATAATCAAATCCCGATGCAAAAGCATATGTCACACCTTTTGGGCTTATATCTTTAAGCCGGTTTGCCAGGCGATTGAGCAGAAGGGCAATTATAATAGCAATGCCTATTACTATAAATTTTATCATCCCTTGCCTTTGGTTTTCATCTTGTTAGGGAAGGCGTTTTTCTCGAGATATTTTATAATATCTCCCGCAATATCAATGCGCGTTGCCTCTTCAATTCCTTCCAGCCCTGGTGATGAATTCACTTCTAACACTTTCGGCCCGGTTTTGCTGCGGATGATATCGACACCGGCACAACGTAATCCCAAAACTTTGGTCGCTTTTAGTGCCAGGCGTTTTTCTTCCAGCGTAATTTCCACCGGCTGCACTTTACCGCCCAAATGCACATTGGCGCGGAATTCGCCCTCGGACGCTACGCGCTCCATTGAGCCGATAACTTTATCACCCACCACGAAGCAGCGAATATCTCGCCCCTGTGATTCTTTAATGAATTCTTGCACCAATATATCAGCCTTCAAACTTTTAAATGCGCTAATTACAGATTCTGCCGCTTTAGAAGTTTCTGCCAAAACCACGCCAACACCTTGTGTGCCTTCCAACAATTTCACCACCAACGGCGCGCCGCCAACCATGCGAATCATATCTTTTGTATCTTCTGGAGAATGCGCAAAAGCTGTAATCGGCATATCAATTCCTTTGCGGGAAAGAAGCTGCAGCGTGCGAAGTTTATCGCGCGAACGCGTAATCGCGACGGATTCGTTTAAGCAAAATACGCCCATCATTTCAAACTGGCGCACAACTGCGGTGCCGTAAAACGTTAGAGCAGGGCGAATGCGTGGGATGATGGCGTCAAAATTATCCAGCCGCTCGCCGCCGCGATAATAAACCTGCGGGTTGCTTTTGGAAATATTCATATAGCAATTTTTGATGTTGATGAACTCAACTTCATGCCCGCGCCTTATGCCTGCCTCAATCATCCGCTCATGAGAATAGAGTTCCGGATTTGAACCCAGAATGGCAATTCTCAATTTCGGCTTGGTGTTATCCTTATGCGCCGGCAGCTTTTTTTTCTTCATTTGCTTTTTCTCGATCTAATTTAATTTTCATGTATATTTGTATGGCCTCTTCCAATTTCATTTTGCCGGTGCAGCATGACCTTGTCGGATCAACCATCAACCGCGCAACACGCATTGCTTGTCTTCCCAATAACATCCGAAATGCCATAGTTTTTCTATTAGTAAGCGTAATTTCTATCTTATATTGTTTTTTGCCAAGCTCCATAGTTGCTTCGATAACATAGCGTT
>Ga0206927_1106_pt1 | contig 18786 bp, 17 predicted proteins | sample Alteio_BWOrgHeat_60_FD_153249 | JGI IMG/M metagenome (GOLD analysis project Ga0206927, IMG submission 153249) | Enriched cells from forest soil in Barre Woods Harvard Forest LTER site, Petersham, Massachusetts, United States -... | ecosystem: Environmental > Terrestrial > Soil > Temperate forest >... | reverse complement strand
CGAGTTTTGGCGAGGCGACGTAAATTGCGTCGCGGACCTCGGGACGCGCCAGATAATCGCGCAGCCGTTTACGCAACAGTTCGCGATCCTGCTGCAGCACCGGCTTCAAAGCCTCAAGGCCGGAGAACGCCGCCGTGGCGTCAAGCGCTCCGAGCCCTTCGCCCCATTTTTGGAATTCATCGTATGGCAGCAAGGGCGTGCGCAGCACAAAGAAACCGGAGGGAGCCAGATTGGCTTCCTTTTTCTCGAGCGCACGATCGCGGGCGTGTAAGCGAAGGATGGGACTTCGATCCGCCAGCTTGATATTATTCTCAGGCATTCTTGACCTCGAGCTGATTGTTCAATTGAAGTGCAACCGTGGTCGCCTGAGGTATCGAAACCAGCAACAAGCGATCCCAGAACGGTTCGCTGGGTGTAACGGCGGAAAGCAGCGCCAAGCCGATGCCAATCGAACCATTCAGCAGACCTTCATCGGGGGCGAAGTCGCCGATCGTATTGTCCCACATGAAAAATCCACCGACGCCTTCGCCGGGTCGATAGAATTTCAGAGCGGCTTCGAAGTGACGCAAACTCGCCTCGCGGAATTCATCTTTTCCGGTCGCCTGAAATAAGCGGTTGAAGATGTGCCCCGCGCCCGCCGCGCCATGGCAGATGCCCGCGTCGGCGATGCCGGAGCCTTCATACTGACGGCGCGCGGCCTTCAGTCCAACTTCAAGGCCTAACTCCTCCCAGCGCGGCGATGCCGCGAAGCGCGCCGCGCGGAGCACCGATGTAGCGATCCCCAAATCGCCATAGCACCAAGCCAATCTGGCAAGCTGGCGCTCGTTCCGCGGGGCGTCCGCCTCCGCCGATACGCTATATGTAAAGCACCCCAGCGCCTCCGGTGAAAATTGTTGCGTGAGCATCCAGGCCATTACGCCGTCAAGCAGTTCGCGTGCTTTTTGCGTGGCAATTCCAGTTGATGCCGCTTCGCTGAGAAAGGCGATGATCCCAGCGACGCCATGCGCCAGTCCAAGGTCATAGTAGCCGTAGGGAAATTGTGCGCGTGTTGATGGGAGCACGATCTGCTCTGGCGTCGTCAAGTAGGTGATGCCGTCGCTGCGCTTTTCGCAGATTTCATACAATCGATTGACAATCTGTTCCAGCGTCGCTGCCGCGGTCTTGTTTGGCAGCCGGTCCAACGCATACACGCCTAACCCCACCAGTCCGCCAACCAAGTCGTACAAACCCAGCCACGGGACCTGGCTGACGTCGCGAAGTAAAGTGTCATCGATGTCCTGAAAAGAGCTATCGTCGACCGGAGCGCCGTACAAACGCGGCCAAAGCTGCGTCATCATCCAAGCGATGCCTGTGTAGCCGGTATAGTACGAGTTTCCAATCGGCCGGCCAGACAGCCCTGCGATGCATTCTTCCACGATTTCACGCGCAGTTTCGCGGCAGGCCTCGGCCTCATTGTGTGAAAGCAGATTGCTCTCAGCAAGGCAACAAAAAAGATGGCCTCACCCGCCTTGCCACCGGCGAGTCCCAGCGCATCCGCCGGCCTGCGCGTCGTCAGGGATTCATCTTTAAGGGCGGCGGCGATCTCCAGGATGGGTCTGCGCAACGCATCGGCAGACTGATGATTCATGAGCGCCGTCCAGGTTGCTTGTGTGGCTGGCACGTTGGACTCCCTATTGTCGTTTAATGGCTGCTAATAAGCCCTGGCTCGCAACGCGAGCCAGGGTCCGGCCGGATTACCATCAACTTAACAACCGCACGACATCTGCTTCGAAACGCACGTACCATTGCACGAGACTGCGCCGTTAGAAACACAGTTCAACACACTCTTGCAAACGACGACGCTCAGGCACGCGGCAATACTAATCTTACAGACACCGCCTTTCGTAGTCTGATAACAGACAAAGCTCTGAAGACAGACATTTGTCTTGAGACAGACCGCCGTCTTGGGCGGCGTCTTCCCACCAAGCGGGTCAAGTACGATGTCGTCGCCGCCGTGCGCGGCTTTCAGCTCATCCGCGGTCAATTCCGCGTCATTCAGATTGCGAATCGTTTCCTTATTGAAATTCAGTTTGCTCATCTCACTTCCCTCCATTCTCGATCTAAGTGAAACTCAAGAGCACTGCTTCTGTACATACAGAAGCCAGGATTAAGTGACTCATTATCCTTCAGCACTTTCGCGATACGCACTGGCAAGTAAACGAATTGGGACAGTCGTTATTGAAAGATGGACAGTTGTTGGTTTCCTGAGGACACGTGCAAGTATCGCTGGGGATCAGTTGCTGAGTGACGATGGGAAGACAAACGTATAATGTCACCCACTTTAACGTCTTCTTGATCGTGGCCGTCCAAGTTCCACCACGGACGTTTTGCAAATCACTATCGTCCAGCTTTCGAATCGTCTCTTTATTCAACTTCAGCATGGAACCCTCCACCTTCGCTATAGCGCGAACGCCTCGCGCCGGAAAAATCGCCGCCCTTGCAATCCCGCGGAAAATTTGGTTCAGCCGATTCTACTTCTGGCAGAACCCTGGATAAGTAATACATCCACAGGTAAATGTCTTTGGACAGGCCGTAGATGGGCAATCGTTGGAGGGGGGCACGCAACCACACGTATCGCTCACTCCAGTCGCAAGTCCAAGGATATATCCGGTAATCGCCAGAGTAACCTTGACCCATGTACCACCCACTGCCAGTTTCAGTTCTTGCTCGGATAGACCAGGGCGATCCAAATCCCTGATCGTTTCTTTTTCCAATTTCCTCATTTTCATTTGTTCCCTCCGCGTCTGGAGCTTGCATTTCAGAATTAAGCGCAGCGCCTAATTCAAGACGGAATGAGGAGCTTGAGCGCGCGTATTTGCGCCATTTACAAACGCCACTTCTCGCTTTTGCGCAGCGACCGCAGATTAATACGCGCTGAATTTTAAAAAACCGTTAAGCCGCGTTCAACAATGTAATAATTGCGTGCGGTATAATTTGCGACAACGGGATCATATGCGAAAAAGCCGTTAATTTGTATAGATCATGCCTTACAAGTTTGTTGTAGTGAGTGCGACGGTCGCACATTCCCATCTAATAAATAGAGATTAACATAGACTTATTGAAAATAACGCGCTCTCGAGCGTAGTCGTCAATAGAAACCACTTCACTGTGCTAATAATAGGGAGGTTGAATGAATACCCCGTTTCGCCTACGCGCCTCCATCATCGCAGTTGCCTTGATCGCATTCATTTTCGCACTCCTGAACGGACTGCGGACCTTGTTTATTGTCGTGCTTGTCATGGGTTGGGATACAATCAAAGACGAACTTCAAAGTGAGCCTCAAATGGCCGGCCTGCATCGTGCGCTTACGAGTGTCAGCAGCACGGTTATGACAATTTTTATGGTCGTATTACTTGCCGCGACAGTTTTGGAGACGCTGACCGGAATTGGCTTATTGTTTCGCAGCAAATTCATGGGCCGGACCGTCGGAACGTGCTTCGGTGTAGTAGCCCTGATCGCATATTACATCTCCGCGATTAATGTTCCCCGGGAGCTTGGGGGTGGATTCAATATTTTTTCGATTGTCATGCTGCTGTTGTTTCCTGTGCTTGTCTTGGTCCTGGTCAACGGCAGCTTTCGGTCCATCCTTGTTCGCTAGCTTGTATAATTACCTACAACATCATCTTAATCGTAAATTTATTTGCCCCTTACAAAGGTTAAAGATCAGTCCACGATAAATACTTTTGCGCAGCGACTTAGGTAAAGACTGGCGCGTCGTGCGTCAGCCGTAAACGAGGTATTTTTCATTTGGGAGTATTTTCGTGGGAAAGCTTCAATTGAATAAAGAGACAATCCGCGCGCTTGATCGGAAAGAGCTAAGCGACGCGGAACTGGAGCAGGCGCGTGGCGGTTGGACATGGACTGTTGTTGTTGTCACTACGTTCTTCATTGGATTGACCAATACTTGCCTTTGCAAAGGCGCCACCACGACATGTCCGTCGGGAACATGTCCACCGTCGTATACCTGCGGTTGCGTTTACGAGTCCTGAAGTTCCAGCATTCATCGGGAGCCTTCGGGCTATTTCCGCAGGACTTGAAGTCAAGCGATGTTATTTCGGCTCATGTGAGCCAAGTAAACTTGGATATTCCAGAAAGGGAAATAGCTACCATGCGAAAGTTAAGACTGAATAAGACTACGATTCGTGAGTTGGACCAGACTGAACTGATGTCAGTTGAAGGCGGCGTGAATACTGCCACCAGCACCGTTCAGCCGAGTTACATCATCTGTCCGACGATAATCTGCACGTTACGTTGTTCTGCCGGGATTTCTTGCATTACCTGTGCGAATGTCTGCAAGACTTTGCCTATTACGGCGCCAGTGAAAAAGTAAAGCCAGAGGTGAGTCGGCAAGAGTCGCCTTGGCGGCGTTTGGGCCAAGGCGACTATGAATTCAGCCAACTTGAACACCATGAAAGATTAATTCGAAGAATATTTCCGGGGTTATCGATCACTTGGTAGCTCGGACGCTTACAAACGAGTACCTAATTCGCGTCCCCGTGGGATAGGTTCAATTCGTGCGCCAGCAATTTGCATGATTTTTCTCGATCGGCTGCTTGCTTCGCCACATCATAAAACATGATTTCTTCGGTCTGATAGCGGCGCGCAAAATCCCAAAACTTTTCCTTGCAGTGTTGCGGGCTGCCGCAAACCTTCGGAACGAACCACGGATTGTCGTGTTGCGCAATTGCGGCGGCCGCTTCAGCTTCGGAGGCGCAGCACGTTCCAGCAACCGCCACAAGCCATTTTGGCTTTTCTGCCAGTCGGCTGGGCTTAAACGCACGTCGGTATGCTCCTATGAGCTCCGGTTCGTCCTTTGAACCGACGTGAAAGATAGAAAGCCCGAGCGGTAGACCCAAGGCCGCCGCAAGCATGGCGCCTTGGAATGTGGCGGCCAACAACCAGACCTCAGGCGCTTTGGCCGGGGTTGGAATAGCACGCGCCCCAAAATAGGGATGGTCTGCGGGAAGCGCATTCAAGAGCAGCATGCACAGCAAGCTAAGTTTATCTTTGTGCGAAATTTCTGGTTTTCCATCGACCAGGGGCGGAATATTAGGTGGGAACGCGGGCGAGCCCCGTCCGACTCCAAGGTCGATTCGCCCCGGAAACAAATTTTCCAATAATGAAAAATCCTCCGCAATGCGAAAAGGGCTGTGTATTGGCAATAATATCGCGCCAGTTCCGATACGAATCGTTTTTGTGTTTGCCGCGAGCAACGCGAGCACGATCTCAGGACAGCCCCAAGCGTCGGCTAAAGAGTGATGTTCCCCCGCCCAGTATCGGCTGTAGCCCAACTGTTCCGCCAAAATCGCGGCACGAATTGAGTTGTGTACAGTTTCCTTGGGTGAAACGCCGGGCAGCAGGTCGCCGAAATCAAGCAGGCCCAACCGAAGCCGGTGCGGTGCCACAGTTGTGTTCCTTTATGCGTGTGAACTCAATCACATTTTGAAATCCGACAGATGACGCCTACAGGATTCGAACCTATATCTCAGTCCTGAAGGGGACCGCGTCCTAAACCGTTAGACGAAGGCGTCGATGGTCAATGTGTACCAATTATTGGTTGGATCCTGTCCCCAGTCAATAGTCAAAATATAAACAATTCATGAATGGAGAGCGGAAAAATGAAATCTTCTAAATTGTTTCTTAATATTCTGGCGGTAAAGATAAATCGGTTATGAAAACAGTATTTATTAGCGTCAGCGTGATCGTCGCCGTGGTTATTGGGGTAGGCGTGCCCTATATTAAATCCAATACGGTTCCAAAAGTACTATATAAGACAGAGCCGTTAACTCGTGGGGACATTGTTGTCAATGTAACAACAACTGGGATCGTTGCCCCTTCCCAATTAGTTCAAATCGGCTCCCAAGTGTCTGGAACAGTGAATGAAGTCCTCAAGACCCCGAATGACATTGTCCACAAAGGCGATGTGCTGGCGCGATTGGATACCCAGATATTGTTAGCGGAAAAGCGTACAACTGAAGTGCATTTTATTCAGACCAAGGCGGCGCTGGAGGCGCTTGGCGCCGAACGCAAGGGCCTCGATCTGCGCCGGTCGCGACTGAATTTCGACCGTAAGCGCAAACAATTGGGTTGTGTACGCTCCGAAACCGAATTGGTGCTGGCGCGCAAGAACTACGATCGCTACGTCGATTTGGTCCGTGCCGACGCCCAACCCAAGGCCGAACTTGAACTGAGAGTGTTGGATCGGACTAATGCCGAAACAGCGCTCGAACTCGCCCGGGTCGAGCAGGACTCACTGGACGTGGAAGCGCGCCAGATCGAGGTCGACGAACTGCAACTGCGTTCGCGCGAGAAACAGGCGGAAGCTGAGATCAGCCAGGCCGAGGAAGCGGTCAAGCGTGCGGACACGAATCTGAACTACGCCACCATAGCTTCTCCGATCGATGGGATAGTACTGGAGCGCTCAATCGAGCCGGGCCAGACCATCACGGCATCGTTCCAGACGCCGATTCTGTTCAAGATCGCGTCAAATCTGCGCAAAGTTCGTATCGATGCCTATATTGACGAAGCGGATGTTTCGCGAATCAAATCAGGCCAGGAAGTAATGTTCGAAGCGAGCGGATATAGAGACTTTAAGTTCAAAGGATTGGTTGAAAAAGTACAACTGCAGTCCGTAACGCAGAACAATCTGGTCACCTATCCCGTCTTAATTGCCGCCCTCAACCCGATGGACGACGAGCATCCATTTGGGAAGTTGATGCCGGGTATGACCGTTACCATCAAGATTAATGTCGCGACACGAAAGGATGTTTTGTGTCTACCCGTTGCAGCCACGCGATTTTTTCCAGAGTCTTTTATACCAATAGAGCAAAAAAGCGACGTTGACGAAAATTCTGGTGTTTCCGGCACTGTTTATACCTTGGACTCTTCGGGTTCGTTGCGGCAGCACCTCGTGACCACGGGCGAAAGCAGTCCTGATCGCCTCGAACTTCTCGCCGGAGATGTTAAAGAGGGCTCCGCGATTGTGATAGGGCCGACGGAATAACGTATGTTTATTCCCTGCGTGCTCATGGCTTGGCGTTCGCTAGCCTCCAATAAATTACGTTCCAGTTTGACGATGCTCGGCAATATCATCGGGGTCACCTGCGTAGTCGCCTTGATCAATATCGGGTTCAGCGGACGCGAGCACATTCAGAACACAATTTCTTCGGTTGGCCAGAATCTGCTCTTCATTCAGCCCCATTTCAATAAAGATGGCAAAACGCACCAACGTTACAGACCACTTAAAGTCGCTGACGTTGAGTCGCTTCGCACAAATTGCCCGGCGTTGGGAAACGTATCTCCTTTGGTGCAGTTTGCCGAGACTGTTGTAGCCGGCGATCAGAATTTCAGCGCGCAAGTCCTGGGCGTTTGGCCGGGATACCTGGCCATGCGCGCACTCAAACTCAAGTCTGGCGGGATTTTTACTTCGGCAGATGCAAATGCCGCGTCAAAGATCTGTATCTTGGGATACGAGACAAGCAAGAAGCTGTTTGGCACCCTTTCCCCCATCGGCGCGACGGTACGAATCAACCGGCAGCCGCTAACAGTAACCGGTGTGCTCGCCGAAAAGGGCGCATCCGCGATGGGCGAAGACCAGGACAGTATCGTGCTGGTCCCGCTCTCTACCGTGCAGAAATACCTGATTGGCACGCAGGATCTCTACTTCATCGTCGCGAGCGCGCGTACGCGCGACGACGTGGGCGCACTGAAAGGCCAGATTCTGGCATCTGTGCGGCACAGTCACAACCTAGCGCCGGACCAGACAGATGACGTCGAGATACAGGATTTGGGTGAACAGGCAAAAATGGTCGATCAGGTGCTGCTCGCCGCTACGGGCCTGCTCTCGTCGATTGCCTGCATCTCATTGCTGGTCGGCGGAATCGGCATTATGAATATTATGCTCGTGACTGTGACTGAGCGTACGCGCGAGATTGGACTGCGCCTCGCCATCGGCGCGCGGCAAAGATTGATATTATTCCAATTTGTCATCGAAGCGATCGTCTTGAGCATCGTGGGTGGAATCATTGGCGCCGGCGTAGGCTCGGGACTATCCGCGTTGACCAGCACGCTGTTGAAGATGCCGGTGGTCAACAGTCTGACGGCGCTCGCGCTGGCTTTTTTCTCATCACTTTGCGTGGGCGCGTTATTTGGTTTGTATCCAGCCTGGCGCGCATCCCGGCTTGATCCGATCGTCGCCTTGCGTTACGAGTAAACTGTGGAACCGGAAGATGGCAAAAATTTTATTTGTGATCGGCGGTGGTGTGTTCACGATGGAGCCTGGGGAAGAGGTTTCTAAAATCGACCGATTTTTTATTGAGACCATTGCCATGCCCAAGCCGAAGATTTGTTTTCTGCCCACGGCCAGCGGCGATAGTCCGGGCTATATCCAATCCTTCTATGATGCTTTCGCGAACTTTCGCTGCGCGCCGGCGCATCTATCGCTTTTTGCGCCGCCCACGGCCGATCTCGAATCATTTCTCCTGGAACACGATGCCATTTACGTGGGCGGGGGAAACACCCTGTGCCTGCTTGGAGTGTGGTCGGCGTGGGGCTTGGGTCCGATCCTGCGAAAGGCATGGGAACATGGCGTGGTGCTTGGCGGCGTTAGCGCCGGTGCGATGTGCTGGTATGCGGAGGGACTGACCGATTCGATTCCGGGGCAATTTTCCCGTCTGCCTGCCCTCGGATTCCTCGCCGGTAGCTTCTGTCCGCATTACGACAGTGAACCGATGCGCCGGCCAGCCCTGCATCAATACATCAGGCAGCGAACACTGAGCGACGGCATCGCGCTGGACGACGGCCTCGCGCTTGTGTACCGTTCTGGTGAGCTCTCGAGCGCGGTCACCGTGGTCCCGGGCGCTCGCGCATATCGCGTCACTGGGATTGCTGACGCTGTCAAAGAGACGGAGATCCCGACTATGCCCCTGGCAGCCCGTTGAAAAGGGGCAGGTTCAGAAAACGTTGAAAAAGCGCCGTTTTGTGGACCTCCGCCTTTCAATGGGCTGCTTCCATAAGACTTCGAATTAGATAATTTTTTCTTGCGCTCGACGGGGTTCACTTCGGAAACGTGGCATGGGTGGAAAAATATGAAGTTCAATCACGAGGGTCAGGACGTGTGCGACAAAAGTCCATTCTTTTCATTCCAATCGTCCATTCACAAATCGTATTCTTGATAGGTATAGTGTTCCTGAATCTTGCCACACTGCAGATGACTTTCATTGATTCAGCATGAGTTGGAGACAGAGCACATGTCATGGGTCGATGAATTCTTAAGTTTTCCGTACACAACCAGGATGCCTGATTGCGCAGTCATGCAATTGATCGAAATCGGCTCCCGACCGTTGCTGCTGAACAAGAATTATGACGGCGGAAAGATCCGTATCGGTCGGACCGAATTTGAACGCGGCGTCGCCGTACATGCACAAAGTTGTATCAGGATATTCTCGCCGGAGCCCATCAGGCGGTTCACCTCCAGCGTCGGGGTGCTCAACATCTCCTGGAAACCCTCAAGGCGCGGAGCCGTGAAGTTCTATGTCAAAGCGAAGGACGTCGCACTCAGTGAACCGGTCTTAAAAGTCGGCGAGAACGAGCCATCAAAACTAACAGTTACTACCTGCGATGATACGACCCACACAATTGATTTGTGCATGGATCATTGTCCTGAGAATCCGGGCATGAACAGCGGCGCTTGGGCCGAGGCTGCCATCGAAACTATTTCTGGAAAAACCATACGCCTCGATGAGCTCAAACCGGGAATCATTCCATGCTCGAAAACCCGGTATCCCTTCTCCTTTACATATGATGGTGTTTCGAGTGACGAATTGCTGCCGAACTGGCGTTTCACCCGAAGTTCTGAAACACTGAACGAAGGAAAGATCGCCTTCACCGTCTCCTGGCAGCAACCCGAAGGCGGGCTCAAGGTCAGCCTTGACATTGTAAGATACCGGGACTACCCAGCCGTCGAAATACTGCCGTGGTTCGAAAATACATCCGGCACGGACACCGGCTTGATCGAGAATATTCAGTCGCTCAACACATTGTTTCAGGGGCCCTTGAAGACGGAGAAGGGACAAGGCGGGAGTGAGGTCGGAGAAAATACGAATCAGCGTGGTTTCTATCGTTTGCATAAAAGCCGGCCGGATCAAATGCGCAATGACCAGTACACCAATGACACGTTCGAGGTGGATTACCGCGGGCCCCAGGCGTTCGGGGCGCTGAACGGCAATTGTTCTGCGGCCACGCTGCCCTTCTTCAAGGTCGATACGAACTACGGCGCCATCATGTTCGCTTTGGGGTGGCTTGGCCAATGGGCCGCATCCGTCTCGTCTGACGGCCATTTCCTGAACGTAAAAGCCGGTCAGGAGCTCACCCGCTTCAGGCTTCACCCACGAGAACGAATCCGCCAGATGCGCGTGCTTATCCTGAACTGGGAAGGAGACTCGTGGGAAGCCAATTCACAACTGCGGCAATTGCTGTATCGGCATTACGTCGCGAAAATTGATGGGCAGAAACCGTTGCCCCGCCTGTGGGTCCTTTCCTGGGCTGTAGGTCTCTCCTGCTTCAAAGATAAGTCTGCTGAAAACATAAATTACATCAAGGCATATGGGGAGAAGCTTAAAGGCATCGACGCTTATGTAACCGATGGGGGTTGGTTCAAAGGCGGTTACGGCGAAGGAGAGGGTAACTATCTCGATTTCGATTTTGATCGCTGGCCGCAAGGCGTTGAACCTGTTCTTGAGGCCGCCAGAAAAGCGAATCTCTCCTATGGGTTGTGGTTTGACGTGGAGCGGACCGCCAGGAACTCTCAGATTTTCAAAGATCACCCCGAATGGCTGCTTGCTGATCGGACATCCGGAAGCGATCAATCCTATTTACTCCGTTGGTTCGGTAATCCGGATACCGTTAAAGGCACTTACGAACAAACTGCGCATTATCAGAAGATGAAGGGTTTTAACTTCTATCGTCAGGACTACAACGGGAAACCCTTGTCTTATTGGCGCACCAACGATGACGCCGACCGCCAGGGCATTCACGAGGCCCTGCACGTGATGGGCTTGATCCAGTACTGGAAGATGCTGGCTGATAATTTCCCGCAAGGCGTGCGCGAAGAATGCGCCGGCGGCGGCAACCGCATTGATCTCGACACAATCAGTGTCATGCACCATCATCAAAAGAGCGACCAGTGGGGCGTTTCGCACGCGGACCAGAGCGCCCTGATGGGGTTAAGCCATTACCTTCCCAACAATTGCTTTCACGGTTTCTGCCGCGTCTATACTGAATACGCCTTTCGTTCCCTCATGGCGGGTTCACTGTGCCATGGCCTGAATGAGATCGTCAGTCCTGACTTCGACGCGACGCTCGCTCAACGCCTGATTGACGAATATCATTCTGTGCGGCACTTGTTAATCGACGCCTGGTATCCGCTGACCGCGCAGACGATCGACCAGACGTTGTGGCTGGCATCGCAGTATCACCGCAAGGATCTGGCTGAAGGTATGATCCTCGCATACCGCAGGCAGGATAGTCCTTACAATTCGTTGAGCATCAACCTCCGCCAGATCGACCCAGACGCCATGTACCAATTGAAATACTACAGCTTTCCAGATAACAAACCGACGAGGGTGAAAGGTTCACAGCTTATGAAAGACTTCGTCGTCGAAATACCACGGAAGCAGGCGTCGGAAATTATGACTTATAAAATGATCGGCAATTCGGAATCCAAGTCCTGAGTAGTAGGCCCGCATTCCTGCGACGAAAGATCAACTCGCCGGAGCATTCCACTCCAATACCGGTAACTTAAAACTCTTCCTTTGTAGGTTCGGGAAGTTTATCGGTTCCCTTTTCCTTGAACCAAAACGGAAGTGGCGTCGTTGGAGGAAGCCAATCTCCGGAAGTGAAGCTGCGGATCAGCAGTCCGTCCGTTGCGGGCACAACCACATGAACGGAATCTTGATCGCCACCCATGACTGCCATGGGAAAGCTTTGGGAAGGCTGGGAAATCATTGAGTCCAAGGCGTGATAATCGCGCCAACTCTGGCCTTCGTCTTCCGTAATCAAGATTGGTACAGTCATTTGAGGCATCTTAGTCCCTTGAACGAGTTTGCCCGAAGACAATATAGCGCGCGCAAAATCTCCAATTGTGACGCCCCACTCGATTCGCGTCGATACATAGAGTGTTTTTCCACTCATCATATGCATGCTGCTGCTGCCATTGCCTCCCAGCTCAGCCAGGCCGGTCATTCCTTGTGCTTTCGTCACATACCCAAAATTGCTCCAGGAATGTCCGACATCACTGCTGTGTAACATGGCGGCGCGCATGGTTGATGTCCCGGAACCGACCCCCGCATACGCGCTTTCCTGGCTCGCAAGGAGCGCAATGCGCTGACCGCATTGCGATAGCTTTTGTGGAATGAGTTCGACCGGTCTTTCGCCCGACATATTCGTCAGAACAGGACTTGAGTTCCACGTCCGCCCCCCGTCGCTCGTCGTGAATTGTTCGAGTTGCCGGGTGGTTACATTTGATATAAAGAACCCCGCCGATTGGGCATCCAGCGCCCACGCAGCCGGCTGTTCAGCGCCCCATCCTGTCCATGTGTTAGGCAGGGGTGTGGGACATTGTCCGGTCGGACCCACGGCCAAAACCAGAGTTGCTTGATTCTTTTGCGCCAATGTATGCAGGGCGTCGTCGAATTCTCTCAGTCCCGCAGCCGGTATCTTATCGCCGATGGAGTTTTTAAACTTCGCAATAATATCATCGTTGAAGAGCGGCTCCTGCTGCACTCCGGGTGTGATCCGGTATGCAAAGGCCCACAAGTGACCGGGCCACAGGAATCAATTTGGGCGAGTCTATAAATTCCTCGCCCGGTGGCGCATTCCACAGCGTTTGGGGAATTGAAAATGTACCACCCGGCTTTTTTAACAGCCAATCCACGCGTGCATAGCAATCACTGTTAGTGTTGGAGCCATATAGTTGTGATTTTCGGCCGGTCGCACCGGCCATCGCCAGCACGATGCAATTTCCCTTCTCATCGATCGACACGGCGCCATCGCCATACCCTTCGAGCAATGAGCCGCCAGACCAGGTTTGGCCTCCGTCCGAAGATTCGACGACGCGTAAACCGATTGTTCTCATGTCGGGTTTGTACTCTTGAAGCAAGAGCGCCACAGACGTTCCGTTCGCAGCTATGGCCAGGGGAAGATAACTGCCGGCAATGAATCGCGGAATTTGCCAGCGCGGCGTAGCGCCGGGGACGCGCGCATGAGAGGCGGAGGTTGTTGGCTGCAAGCCGCGCAAGGCATGCCCATCAGGTGTCGGTTGCGAAGACGTGGGCGCGAGTACGGAGGCGGATTCGACACGGACTGCAGTCACAGCAGAGAGGTGCGCCCCACGCGTCTGCGTTACAAACTTGTTGACACTTACGACGGCGCCACAAGCCAGGCACAGGAGCGCTGCGGCGACCAGAGTTCGCTTTGTAGAATGACTGCTTCGACTATCACGATTGAACTCACGCTGCATCTTCGCCACTTGATTCAACCCATCTGGCGTGTTTGAACTCACAGAGCTCAAACCCCTCGCACCCGTCGCATGCCGCCGAGCAGCCATGGACTTTGCAATTTTCAAATGCTCCGCCGGATCGATGCGTAAGGCCCAGCCATGGGCTTCGGCGCGCAGACTCTCAAAAGCCCCAGGCAACGCGGCCAGCGTCAGCGGATTTACCCCTCGCCGCTCCAAGCGCTCGCGAAGTTCCGTCCGTCCGCGGCTCAGCCGCTGTTTACAGGCATCCACCGTCATGCCGGTTTGTCGCGAAACTTCAGCGAGAGTAAGCTCGCCGAGATGATGCAGTTCCAACAGAATCGCGGTCTGTGGGGGCAGCGCCGCAAGCTCTTCGCGCACGGCCTCCAGCGCCTCGTCTAACGCGGCCTTGTCCGGGGGCATAAGAACCTCGTTGGATTCTGACGTCGGATTCGCGGCCAGATCGCGCGCGCGACGGCTGGTGCGAGTCCGAACCAAATCGACGGCGGCGTTGTGAGCGCAGGAATACACCCAGGCGTCCACGCCACAGTTTGGTCCTCCGTCAATTCCCACTCGCCACAAATTGATCAGTGCACATTGCGCGGCATCGAGTGCATCTTCACGATTGCCGGTAATTGCAAAGGTAGTCGCCAGCACAGCCTTGTATTTTTCCCCCAGAAGACGCTCCAGCGCATTGGGATCGCCGGAGGTTGCGCGTTGCAATAGCTCTTCGTCTCTGAGTATTGGCTCTGTCTTGGTCATGACGCTCCTCATCGAGACCTATTGTTCAATAGTACATTCAGAGACGGGTCACGACGCGTGCCGAGAAATATTGAAACTCGGCAAAGATGTGCTGTAGGCGCAAAGTGCGCTCGCGGAGCCATATATCTGGTTCTGAACGGGAACGGACGCAACAGCGCCTGAATTGCAATCTTCAATCGCTACCCAGCAACAACGCGTTGAAGGACAGGCCGGTGAAATTCACGGTGGAAATGCTCTGGTTCCCGCTGCCGTCGGTGGCGATGAGTTGAAACGTGAAGACGTCGGCAACGTCCGGCGTGAATGTCGCGTATGAATGTTCGTTGCGGACAGGCTGCAGGCCGAACCGGTGGGAATCCTGATAATTTTCCAACTCCAGGCGGTTGCCGTGGATGGGTTGGTGTTCAAAGTGCGGATTTGAGGAATCGGGGCCGCGGCGGTGTCCACGGTGGCTACATCCGCGATCTGCGTCGACATCTTGCGAATGACATTATTACCCGTGTCTGCGACGTAGAAATTGCCGGAACTGTCGATACACACGCCCTGCGAACCGGTGAGCGACGCCGCCGTTCCAAGCCCGTCCTGGCTCCCGGCAGCCTGACTGGTGGAACCGACAAAAACGGACACCGCATAGGGCGCCGTCAGTGAAATCTGCCGAATCTCATTGTTGATATTGTCTGCCACGTAAAGGTTGTGCTCGCTGCTGTCAACAGCGAGCTGGATCGGTCTCCCAAACTGGGCGGAAGTGCCGGTGGCGTTGTTCGCAGTTCCCTGTGAGCCGACAATCCCGGCGATGGTGGTCACGTTTCCCGAAGTGTCGATCTTTCGGACGGTGAAGTTGCCGTAGTCGCCGACGTAAAGATTACCGCTGGCGGCCACCGTGACGCCGCAGGGAAAAGAGAAGCGCGCGGAGGTTCCGTTGGCATTCGTACTGCCGCTCAGCCCCGCCGAGCCGTAGGGTGTGGTGACGACCCCGCCGGGGATGGTAACTTTGCGGATCGTATCGTTGGTGCGGTCGGCCACATAGAGATTGTTGCTGCCGCTGTCGACCGAGACCTGTAATGGATTGTTGAAGCGCGCGGCGTTGCCGGTGCCATCGCTGATGCCGCTGGTCAGCGCCAGGCCGGCGAGAGTGGTTACCACGCCGCCGGACGTGATTTTTCTAATCGTATGATTGAGATACTCCGCGACGTAGAGATTGTTGCTGCTGTCGATCGTGATCCCGCGAGGTCCATTGAATCGGGCCGCGCTGCCGGTGGCGTCGGTGCTGCCCGACGAACCGGCCAATCCGGCCAGGGTGGTCACCACGCCCGCAGGCGTGATTTTGCGTATGACGTTGTTTCCGAAGTCGGTCACGTAGACATTGCCGCTGCTGTCCACGGCCACGCCGCACGGCGAGCTGAAGCTCGCCGCGGCGCCGGCGCCATCGGTGCTGCCGCCCTGGCCATTCCAGCCGCCAAGCGTGGTTACGACATAGCCGGGCGTCGTCATCTTGCGAATTTCATTGTTGCCCTGGTCCGCGATGTAAATATTCCCGCTGGCATCCGCAGCGCAGCCGTTTTGAAAATTGAACCGCGCCGCTGCGCCCGTGCCGTCAGCAATGCCGGACGTTCCAGCCGTGCCCGCAACTGTGGTCACCGCGCCTGCGGTGGTTACTTTGCGCATTGTGTAGCTGTGGTAGTCCGAGACAATCAGATTGCCACTGCCGTCCAGGCAGACATCGGCCGGCAAATTGAATCTGGCCGCGTTTCCGGTCCCATCGGTCGTGCCCCCGGCGCCCGCCAACCCGGCCAGAGTCGTCACCACTTTGGTGGAGATGACAATCTGGCGAAGCGTGGAATTGAGATGGTCCACCACGTAAAGATTGGTATTGGTGCTGTCGATGGCGATTCCGAGCGGCGAACTGAATCGCGCCGCAGTCCCCGTCGCATCCGTGCTGCCGGCCACGCCTGGATTCGCGTTCGATCCAGCGATTGTGGTGACCACACCGGCGGGCGTGATCATGCGAATGTTATTGTTGCCGGAATCGGTCAAATAGATATTGCCGCTGCTGTCTACACAGGCGCGATTGGGTGTAATGAATCGAGCCGCCGAGCCGGTCCCGTCTGTATCGCCGGTTGCGCCGGCCAGACCCGCGAACGTGGTGACCTTGCCGGCGGGGGTGATTTTGCGAACGATGTTGTTGCCGCAATCTAGAACATACACATTTCCGCTGCCGTCTACTGCCACACTTTGCGGCCCATTGAAACGCGCCGCGCCGCCAAATCCATCAGTGCTGCCGGTGCTGCCCGCCAGTCCGGCAAACGTTGTCACTTGGCCGCCCGGTGTCATTTTTCGAATGACGCTATTGACATAGTCGGCGATAAACAAATTCCCGCCGGTGTCCACCGCCAAACCTGCGGAACTGCTGAAGCGCGCATTGGCTCCGCTCGCGGCATCCCAAGTGGCCAGAGAGTTGCCCTGGCCGGCTAACGTGACCACTTGAACGGCCGCGACGGCATTGCTGGGCGCCACCACACAGAGCAGGAGCAGGGCGACAATGTCACGCGCGGCTGTGTAACTGGCGGTGGGTGGTTTTGAAAGTTCCATAGGTTCTCACAACGCGGATTGCTACAGGCCAAAATTCAGTGCGGCGGCCGCGGCAAAGTTGGTTCCATTGAAATAGGGGTAATGATATCGGTCTGACTGGCCGTGGTTGTGAGCGTCGGTGCAACTCCGCCGCTCCATTTCACAGTTGCAGGCCACGTGACCGTCCGGGAGCCCGAAGCGTCCTGCTTGAGTTCGAGAATATACCGGCCGCCGGCCTGCGGATTGTTCAAGGTCAGCGTGCAATTGCCGCTCAGCGTAAGCACCTGGCAGTTGGCATTGTTGAAATCGACGGTGAGCGCCGTTCCGGAACTGCCATTGTCGTAGCGGTTTGAATAGTACTGATGATTGTATTGCGTATTGGACACCGAAACTTTCAACTTCGAAGCGCCATTGACCTGCAGATTCATAAGGTCGGCCGCAGATCCAGCGCCGCTGCCAGGGGCATTCAACCCGATATACGTTCCGCCATTGGCTGCGCTGTTGCCGCTGGCGAGCGCACCGCCGACGCGCACCAGGCTGGAGGTCGCATCGTTGACCGGGGTGCCCGTCATTCCGATCGAGTAGTCGCCGGTTCCAGCGCCGTTGCGGGAAAATGTGATCACGCCCGTCAGCGTCTTGTTTCCGGCGATGCCGGTCTGATTGGTCGTCAAATCGACAAAGTTCTGCGTGTTCGAACCAGTTCCGCCATTGGCAATCGGCGCCACGCCGGAAGAGATATTTCCAGCGTTCAGACTGGTCAGTCCCGAGCCGTTGCCGCTCAACACCCCCGCAGCGGAAACTGCGAGCTTGACCGCGCCGGTCGAATCCTGCCACTCCTGCAGACTGGCCGACTGCGACGCCTTGCCCTGCAGAACCAACGCCTTTTGAGTAGTGGCGCTCGTCCCGACGATGATTTCAGCCAGCGTGTCGTTGGTCGTCGGCGCGCCGGCGGCAGTGACAGCAGACGTTCCATTGCCCAAGAGTGGTTGTTTGCTGGTCCCGAGGCTACTCGCGCCTGTGCCGCCGTTTGCAACGGCCACAATGCCGGTCACGTTCGCGGCTGTGCCGGTCGTATTTTGATTGAGCGTTGGAACATCCGCAGCCTGGATCGCCGAGAGCAGTACATTCGTGCCATTGCCTCGGAGGAACTGCCCGGACGTTACGCCGCCAGCGAGCGCGTTAATTGCATTCTGCTGCGTAGCGGCCCCGGTGCCGCCATTACCAATCGCTACCGTGCCGGTCACGTTCGCGGCAGTGCCGGTCGTATTCTGATTGAGTGTCGGAACATCCGCTGCCTGGATCGCCGAGAGCAGCACATTCGTGCCATTGCCGCGGAGGAACTGCCCCGACGTTACGCCGCCGGCGAGCGCGTTAATTGCATTCTGTTGCGTGGCGGCCCCAGTGCCGCCATTGGCAAGCGCCACCGTGCCGGTCAGGGTTGTCGCATTCAAGTTCGAGAGTCCCGAGCCATTTCCGCTGAACACGCCCGACGACGAGAGCGAGGCCTTCACCGCGCCAGTCGAATCCTGCCACTGCTGCAAGTCGGCGCTCTGAGTAGGCGAATTCCCCTTTATTACGACACCCACGACGGCGTCGCCGCCGGTTTGAACAGTCTGCGTCCCGGTGTTGAACGTATTGGCCTGGTTATTCAGGACGACGTTTGAGGACAGCGCGCCATTGGCAATGGAATTGGCGGGCAACGTCACGCTGCCGGTGACAGTTAGCCCGCCACTGGCCGTCAACACGCCGGAAGAAGTGATCGTTCCGTCGCTGGTCGTGGCGATGTTGCCCGTGGTGCTGATGCCGATGTTGCCGGCCAGGTTCCTGCCCGTGATCGTTCCGCTGGCGATCTTCGAGCCCGTGATGACGCTGCTGGCAATCGTGGGAAACGGATACGAGCCGCTCAG
>Ga0206927_1105_pt1 | contig 18825 bp, 17 predicted proteins | sample Alteio_BWOrgHeat_60_FD_153249 | JGI IMG/M metagenome (GOLD analysis project Ga0206927, IMG submission 153249) | Enriched cells from forest soil in Barre Woods Harvard Forest LTER site, Petersham, Massachusetts, United States -... | ecosystem: Environmental > Terrestrial > Soil > Temperate forest >... | reverse complement strand
GTCCAAGCTCACGCCCAACGTCAAGCGCGCGCCGGTCATTGACGAGGACGATTCGCCGAAAAGTGTGACGCTGAGCACCGCGTACGGCGCGTTCGACGCTCCCGACGACCAGCCCGCAAAGCCAGTCGCCGCGCCCGCGCAGCCTGCGGTCACTCCCGCTCCGGCGGTAAAGATTGAGTCCGCTCCAGAAGCAAAGCCGACTTCGTCTATTTCACCTCTGCCACAACCGGAATTCTCCAGTGTGACCGTCGCTCCGACTCGGGCTGTCGTTGCGGCTCCGGCGGCGAAGGTCGAAGTGATTCCGACTCCGGCGTCCGCGCGCGAAGTGGAAGCCACGGAAACCTGGACCGATCCTGCCGAAAAGGCCAGGAGCAAGTTCGTGTTGCCCAGCCATACGCCGGCCGGTCCCGGACGCACGGCCGAGATCGTCGATTTCGAGCCCGCAGCAGCGCAGCCGGTTGCCGCGCCGGCGACTCCGCCTGCCGCTGAGACCGTCGCCGTCGCCGCGGCCACTGTCGCGCCGGCCCCGAAAGAAGTTGCCGCGCCGGCAGTTCAGAGTGCTCCGCCTGCGAATCCCGCGGTCACGCAAGCAACGCCCGCGAAGGTCGAGACCCGCCCGGCGACGATCTACTATTATCGACCTGCGGCGACCGAATCGACCACGACGCGGAGGTGAGGGTCCAGCGGTTGTGGCGCGAGTTCGCGCCCGTCAACACAACATGGCTGGCAGCCGTATAATTGAAGCGCGCGCAGGGATCAACTCCCTGCGTGTTTCATTTTGCGGCTTTATTCCTTCAATTCGCCGATCAGCTCGACCGCACCGTACATTTTATCCAGCGCTTCCATAATGCCGCGCGAGTCCACCGCGACGGCGCGGTTCTGCGTTTCGTCGTAGATGAAGTCTCCGACGATCGACTCAATATTGCCGTCGAAAATCAGGCCCACAATCTCTTCATCCTTGTTGAAGACCGGTGAGCCCGAATTGCCGCCGACGATGTCGTTTGTGCTGACAAAGTTGAAGGGCGTCTCGAGCGCCAATCCGGCTTTCTTCTCGATCCAGCGTGCGGGCAGCTCGAAGTCGGGGTCTTTCGCATACTGCTCGGCGCGCTGGTACAGACCGGCGAAATTGGTGTGCGGCTCCAATGCCGCCGTGCCATTGGCGGGCGTGTAGCCCTTCACTTCGCCATAGCTCAGGCGCAACGTAAACGTTGCGTCGGGGTAAGACTGAGCCTTTGCGTCGTTGAACTGCGCGCGCGCGATGCGTTCGTAGGCGGTGCGCTCAACGCTTTCGATCTCGTTCTCGTACTTGTTCTGCAGTTCGCTGGCGCGCGGTGCAACCATCTTCGCCAGCACGATCAGCGGATCTTTGCTCGCCGCAATCGCTTTCGCACCGCCCGTCGCCAGCCCTTTTCTGACGGCGACGTCGTGAAGTTTCGAGCCCTCGATCAATCCCACGGCACTGAGCGCCGGAGTGCCGTCGTTGAGCACGGCTTTGACGACCGGATGTTCCTCTCCGAGCTGCTCCTGCATGAGTTTGATCGAGCCGGCGAGCTTGAGTTTCTCCAGGTCTTCGTACAGCGGCGCGGTGGAGAAGAGGTCGGCTTCCAGTTGCGATCGCCGCGCGATGGTGAATTCCGGGCGGCGTTGCCCGTCGGGTTTCTGGTCCTCTTCCGCCATGCGCACGAGCGTCAGTGCGTATCCGAAAAGTGTGGAATCGAAGCCGGCCTCGCGCCCGATAAAGCGTTGTTCGAGAAAGTCCGCGGAGCGCTTTTTCATGGAGCGCGCGATGGCTTCGAAGGGATCGTCGGTTTTGAATTCTTCGGCGTGTCTTTCGCGGAACATGCCTTCCGCTGCGATTTTTCGCGCCATGATCTGCTGCGACTGCAATCCGGCGAGCTCGCCGGCAGTCTCTTTCAGATCGTTCTCGATCTCGAGCAGGTCGTTCTTCGCGCGTCGCGCGTGTTCTTCGCTGCGCTTGCTGTAACCCTGCAACAGCACGCGCTGGCCGGTGAGTTCCTTGACTTCGAACGGCAGACTGACTTCGCGCAGGAAGGCGAGATGGGCAACCGTGTCGAGTCGCGAGGTCGAGCCAGGATGACCGGCGACAAAGAGCAGCTCGCCTTCGACGGCGCCGGTCTTCGACCATTTGAAGTGGTCGGGCGTGTCGAGCGGCTTGCCATTTTCGTAGATGCGGAAGAAGGACATATCGAGGTCGTAGCGCGGGTAGTTGAAGTTGTCAGGGTCGCCGCCGAACCCAGCGATCGCGAGCTCCGGCGCAAACACCAGGCGCACGTCATCGTAGGTCTTGTAGCTGTACAACCCGTACTGCGCTCCGCGGTAGAACGAGACCACTTCGCCTTTCAGGCCCGTGGTTTCTTTGGTCTTGCGTTCAATTTCAGCGATGGCGGCATGGCGGGCGGCGATGGACTGCTCCGTGGACAGGCCCGGCTTGACCGCGGCTAAAATCTGTGCCGTGACGTCCCGCATCGAAACCAGCACGTCGACTTCCATGTCGGGCGCCTGGAGCTCCTCGGATTGCTTGCGCGCGATGAAGCCGTTTTTCATCAGGTCTTTCTCGGGCGTGCTGAGTTTCTGCAGCGCGTCTGACGCAACGTGCTGATTGGTCATCACCAGTCCGTGCGCGGAGACAAACGACCCCGACCCGCCCAGATCGAAGCGTACGGCTCCGTGTTGCGCGCGTAGTAGCCAGGCGTCGGTGATGTCGAAACCGTACTTCTTCTTGATGTCCTCTCGCGGCACAGAATCGAAGGTGAACATGCCTTCTTCGGCGCGTGCGAGGGAAAATGAGCTGAGCAGTGCGAGCACGGCGAGCGGGCGGAGCTTGGGCATGGTTGCTTCCTATTGATTCAATCAGTTCGGCCCGGAGTGTAGCCCGGGCGGCCGAAAATTCCCGGTTTCAGACTCCAGTCGCATTTGCTAGTATGGGCCAGTTCAACACCAGCGCAATCGCGCGTCAAGGATATTGAATGTTAGCACTGTTGCGCCAATTCCTGATCCTCATCATAACGATTGCTTTCTGGGGGACGATTGTCGATTGCCTTTCTTTTCAGGCCGGAATTGACGCCGATCGTCTGGATACGCACCGCGCGTGTGTCGTCGGAGAAGGCCGCGGCCGGGATTGCGATGCGTTTCTGCCTGCCGTCAAATCGATCTACAAGAACCGCTGGGAATCCTGCCTGGCTGGAATGTACATGCTGCGGCGCACAGACAATCCCAAGATGATCATCATGGGCAGTTCCAGCACCGAACAGGGCTTTCGGCCTGAGAACATGGCGCCGCTGTTTCCAGAATATGAAATTCATAATATTTCAATGTCATACATGCCGATCTGCGAAACACGCACGATCATCAACGCCGCGCTTGCATCGATGAAACCGGAAACGCTCCGGAAATCGGTGTTTGTACTTGGCATCTGGTACAATTCATTCGTTCGTAATGAAATGGTATCGACGGTCATTCCGCAATCGCAGTATGGAATGCGTCCTTATCTTTACACAACCAACAATGGCGCGCCGCAGGCCATTTTCAACGACCGTCAAACGGTGTGGATTTTACGGGCATTTCGCGCGTTATATTTCATGCGCTATGTCGACGGCGTCTGCGAGGAGGCTGCATCCAGCTTCGGACATGATGTCGCCAGCCGCCTGGGCGTTGGCGTTCCAATATCCCGCGACGACAACCAGCCCGATGCGCTCTGGCCTGCGAAAAGGATCGCGGACACGACGGATGACCCGGGGCCGGGAACGAGCGGCGAAAAGATGCGTAACTGGGATTTCGCGCATGATTATTGGGAGGGTCCATATTGGAAATTGGGGATGCAGGCGTCGCAGTTTGAAATATTGATGGACATTTGCGATTCAATTCATTGCACAGGCGCGTCGCTCGTGCTGGTGGATTTGCCCGTATCGACGCTGCACCGAACGAGGCTGGAATTTGCTGAATATCAGCAGGCGAAGAAGCCGTGGCTTGATCGAGCGGCAGCGAATTTCAGCGCCCGCTATATCGATCTGGAGGAATTGTGTCCGGACTACATGTTCTACGATTTCACGCATCCGCGGTACGGGGTCCGTCCGATCTGGAGCTATTATCTCTGGGTGAATTGGGACAAAACCCGCCAATTGCATGCGATTCAGGATGAGCGGGAATTGGCGTCGCAAAATTCGAATCCGCCAAATTTCAACGGCTTGAGTCTTTATTATTTTCTCTATTCATTGCCAGAACCGATTCTTAAGCGCGTTCTCAAACGCAAGCCGCTCATCGTCGAAGAAATCCGCGCGACGTCTTCGTCAGCAGGCTGCCTTCCGGAGTACGCACTGGGAACAGATAAAAGCCATGAATGGGCGCTGAAAGGTTCGAGCGGAAGTCTGCTGGTGAAACTCGGGACGTCGACGACCGCGGGTGGGATTTGCGTGCGGCCCCGCGTCCTTTCACCAGATCCCATCGCGTCGGGGCGCGTGCGCATCAATGGTTCCGAGACTTTTGAAATTAAGAATCTGCAGAGTCCGAATAGTTTATTCATTACGTTTACTCAACCGCTCACAATTAAGACGATTGAAATTATAATCGATCCTGGGGATAGCCGATTTAATCCGGGGATTTCGGAGATGTGGATGTTTGATTGAATTGCGTATGGACTGAAAGGCGAAGATTTTAGGGCGTATTAGCTGGATTGGATGCTTAAGATGTCCCATGTAAGAGACGGACCGTTAAAGTTGACGTTCAGTCGATTGAGCACATCGCGTCCGATGATGCCTTCCGACTGATTCAGAGCAATGAATTGTCCCGTAAATAAAAGGTTGCAAAATTCCATCGTTAGAATTGCGACGTGAACATAAGTTTTTGTCCCGTCGTAGCTCTCGATTTCAATGGACTTGCCGGGTGTGACCGAAGCCCCTAAATGTGTAAGCACCGGGAGCGGAACAACTGATATGTCAGCGCCAGTGTCCAGGAGCATTTGGATATTTTCTAGTTTGGCGCTGCCGTCAGTCGCCCGAAATACAACATTGGCGTAAGGAGCGGAGGGGCTATTGCTCTGATTTCGGTAGGTCGGCATTTGCGTCCTTTTTTTTCACATTTTTCTTAAAAAATTCGCCGTCGGAGAAATTTACCAGGCGAGGGCTCATCATACGAGTTGGACTCGCCGGCATCTCACTTGGAACTACGACATATACTTTAGCGTGGTTGGGTAACTTGATACTGGGGTCCAGTTTCACCAGACCGTCTTCGACGGTGCCTTCGTATGTTACAATAGCCATCGTCAAACTCCCTCAGACCGTAAACATACTAACCCAGGTCATTAACGCTTCAAGCATGCATGTTGTGAAAATGCCGGCGAGACGCCCGCGCTACGACCGCCGTAATGGCATCCTTCATGGATCGCTCATCGTTCATCATTCTTAATTCATCATTCAAAAGGACTCGTCGGCTGGAAGCTGGCGCGACATACTCCGCTCATGACTTCCGCGCACATCCTCGTGACTCCGCACCCGCAGGGTGCGCTGCTCAGCGTGCTCGTATCGGCCGGCAGTTCGGCTTCGGCGGTGCGGGGAGTGCATGGAAACGCGTTGAAGGTCGCGGTACGATCGGCTCCCGAAAAGGGTAAGGCCAACAAGGAAGTCGAAGCGGTTCTGGCGAACTTTTTCGGCGTGGGCAAGCGCAGTGTCGCCGTTGTGTCTGGGCAGACTGCGCGTAACAAGCAGGTGCTGGTGGCGGGAATTGATGCGCGGGCGGCGCAGGACAAGATCGCGGCGCTGAAATAAGAAGAGGGCCGGCGAGACGCCGGCGGTACATTGGGAGTCCTTCGAATGTCGAAATCCGAATTGTCGCTCTACGACCGGGTCCAGGCGGCGGCACAGGCCATCGGGAGCATCGTGCGGCAGACGCCGCGCGCGGCCATCGTGCTCGGCACGGGGCTGGGCGGGTTGGCGAATCAGATCGAGGACCTCAAAGAAATCCCGTACCACGGCATCCCGCATTTTCCGGTCTCGACGGTGAAGAGCCACGCGGGGCGCGTTGTCACCGGCGTGTTGAATGGAACTCCGGTGCTCGCGTTCGACGGGCGTTTTCATTTTTATGAAGGCTGGGACTTCGAGCAGATCACGTTGCCGGTGCGCGTGGCCAAAGCGCTGGGCGCGGGCGCGCTGTTTTTGAGCGGCGCGGTCGGCGGCATGAATCCGCAGCACGAGAAGGGCGACCTGCTGCTGATCGAAGACCACATCAACCTGCTGCCCGGAAACCCGCTGGTCGGACCCAACGACGAGCGGCTGGGACCACGCTTTCCGGACATGAGCGCACCGTACGACCGCAAACTGATTCTACGCGCCGAAGAAATCTGCCTGGAAGAAAAAATCCGCGCGCACCGCGGCGTGTACGTGGCCGTGCCTGGGCCGAACCTGGAGACGCGAGCGGAGTACCGTTTCCTGCGCGCGATCGGAGCGGACGTAGTGGGCATGAGCACCGTGCCGGAAGTGCTGGTGGCGGTGCACGCCGGCCTACGGGTGTTTGCGGCGAGCATCATTACCGACCGCTGCCTGCCTGACGCGCTGGAACCGGCGGAATTGTCGGAGATTATCAAAGTCGCGAACGCGGCGGAGCCGAAACTGACGAAGCTGGCAGCGCGGTTGATTGCGGAAGTGTAGCGCGGGCGTCTCGCCCGCAATTCGGGCGTTCTTTCTGGAAAAGTTGAAAACGGATGGCCTCTCGCTTCGTCTAGTAAGCAACGGCACTCGGAGATTTTCGCATGACCACTGAAGACTATTTACGCTGGTTCGGCGTCGACGCTCCCGTCTTGCATCGCGTTCTGTCGGAAGCAATGGGGCGCGGGGCGGAGTATGCGGATCTGTATTTTCAGCATATGCGCAACACCTCCATTGGGCTGGAGGACGGCATCATCAACAGCGCCAGTACGCGCGTCGATCAAGGCGTCGGCGTGCGTGCGGTAATTGGCGACCAGGTGGGCTACGCGTATTGCGAGAGCCTCGATACGCCTTCGATGCTGCGCGCCGCGCAGGCGGCGGCGACGATCGCGTCGGGAAGCGTGGCGGCGGCGCCTCGGGAAGTCTCACCCAAGGGCTTGGGCGCCGATCGCTATAAGCTGCAACGCTACTGGGATGAGGTCAACATCGCGGAGCGGCTGCCGATTCTGCGCAAGGCCGAAGCCATGCTGAAAGGCATGGAGCCGTCGCTTGAGAAGATCAGCGTTTACTGGTCGGATAGCGACGAACGCATCATGGTTGCGACTAGCGACGGCGCGCTGATGACCGACCGCCGCCCAATGGGCACGCTGAGCGTCTCGATCACGGCGTTGAAGAACGGACAACGGCAGAGCCACGGCGCGAATACCGCGAAGCGGATGAGCATCGATGCGTTCGACGATGAGCGCATCCGCGAAGTCTGCGCGGAGGCCGTGAAGCGCACCATGATTCTCTTCGAAGCCCGGCGGCCGCCGGCGGGAGAAATGGCAGTCGTCCTTGCGGCGGGCGCGTCCGGCATTCTGCTGCACGAGGCCATCGGGCACGGATTCGAAGCGGATTTCAACCGTAAAGGCGCGTCGATCTATTCCACGCTGCTCAACCAGAAAGTTGCGCCGGATTTCGTCACGGTCATCGACGACGGCACGCAGGAGCACGACCGCGGCGCATTGAATGTCGACGACGAGGGCAACGAAACGGAAAAGACGGTGCTGATTGAAGATGGCGTGCTGCGCAGTTACCTGCACGACCGCATTTCCGCACGGCATTATGGAGTAAAAGCGACCGGATCGGGGCGCCGGCAGAGTTTCCGGCACGTGCCGATGCCGCGCATGCGCTCAACGTACATGCTGGGCGGGCCGCACTCGTATGACGAAATGATCGCGTCGGTCGAGCGCGGCATCGTCGCCGAAACGTTCACCAACGGACAGGTGCTGATCGGCGGCGGCGATTTCACATTTTACGTCAAAAACGGCTGGCTGATCGAAGGCGGGAAAATAACGGCGCCGATCAAGGACGTCAACATCATCGGCAATGGCCCGCAGGCGTTGAAGAACGTGCTGATGGCGGCGAACGATCCAAAGGTGGACGCCGGCGGCTGGACGTGCGGAAAAAACGGACAGGGCGTGCCGGTGTCCGTGGGTATGCCGTCGGTGCTGGTCAAGAGCATGACCGTGGGAGGCGACAATGCAAAATGAATTGATGCGCACCGCGAGACTGGCGGTCGAGGAGGCGTGCAGGGCGGGCGCCAGCGACGCGGTCGCCCGCGTTGGCGAAGACGGATCGACCTCGTTCGATTTTCGTAACGGGAAGATTGAAAAAGTGCAGCACAGCGCCAGTCGCGGACTGGGGATTGAACTTTATGTCGATGGCCGGCACTCCTCGCACAGCGCCACCGACCTGCGGCCGGCTCAGGTGAAGCGTTTTATCGAAGACGCCGTGGCGTTGACGCGCTTCCTGGAGCCCGATCCGTTCCGAGTCATTCCCGACCCGGCGCTGTACGCCGGCCGCTCCAACGCGGAACTCGACCTCGTTGATGTGAACATCAAAAACTTCTCGCGCGAACGGAGCCTGGAATGGCTCAAAGAAATGGACGCCGCGATTCGCGTGGATGCGCGAGTCGTTACGGCGACGACGAGCGTGAGCGTTGGGCAGCACGCGTCGGCGCGATTTTCATCGAATGGTTTTGAAGGGACGACGGAATCCACGAGCATCAGCTACGGCGGCGATGTGACGCTAAGCGAACCCGACGGCCGGCGGCCGGAAGCGTACCGCATGGTCCGCGGCCGGAATCTGCAGGGACTGCCGGAGCCCGCCGTGATCGGCCGTGAAGCGCTGGAGCGGGCGCTCAAACGCCTGGGAAGCGTCAAGGCTCCCAGCGCGCGCGGGGCCATGGTGCTCGACGCGGAGCCCTGTGCGAATTTGATCTCGCGACTGCTGGGCGGTTTGAACGCCGGAGCGATTCAACAGAAGCGTTCGTTCCTGGCCGATAAGCTGAATCAGAAAGTAGCCAGCGAGGTGTTAACGATCATCGACGAACCGTTTATCAAGCACGGGTTGGGCTCGCGGCACTATGACGGCGAAGGCATTGCGGCGAAGACGTTGCCGCTTTTCGAGCGCGGTGTGCTGCGCAACTATCTTGTCGACACCTACTACGGCAAGAAGCTGGGCTGGCAGGCGACGACCGGCGGCATGTCGAATTTGAAGTTCGAACTTGGTTCGAAAAACGCGCTGCAACTGGCGAGCGACGCCGGCGACGGATTTTATGTGAATGGCTTTCTCGGCGGCAATTGCGACGGCAACACGGGCGATTTCTCACTCGGCATCCGCGGCCACAAGATCGAACGCGGGGCGCTCGGCGCGCCCGTCAGTGAGATGAACATCACCGGCAATCTGCTGGAGCTTTTCTCGAACCTGGTCGCTGTCGGCAACGATCCAGCTCCGATCTCGAGCTTTTACGCGCCGTCGATGTTGTTCAAGGACGTCCAGTTCAGTGGAAGCTGATGGCGACACTGATGGACGTGTGAATATCTTCCGAATCTTCAAAGCGGCTTCGCGTAGAACAGCGCCGCGCCGGCGCTTTCCTCGTATGTCGCCTGCGCGAAACCGAAGTCGGCATAAACTTGCCGCGCGCGCTTGTTGTTCTCGAGAACCTCCAGCGTCAGTTTACAGCAGCCGAGTTCGCGGGCTTTGCGCTCGACGGCTCTTAATAATTCCCGGCCGACGCCTTGCCCGCGCGATTGCGGCAATACGGCGAGGTCGTGGATGTTGAGCAACGGTTTGGCGGCGAAGGTTGAGAAGCCGCGAAAACAGTTGGCGATGCCGACTGGACTGCCGTCCAGGTACGCGAGAAAAATGAGCGTCGTCGGATGGTTTCTCAAACCGGTGATGAGACGATCCAGCGTCGCCGCCGGTAGCGGTCCGCCATTCCCCATCGGGTCCATGGCGTAGGCGTTGGTCAGCGCGAGGATGGCGTTTTGGTGTTCGGCGCGATTCAGATCGGCTTCGATGATACTAAGTATGGGAGCCACGGTGAAAGAACTCCAAAAATGACTAGGGCGCGAAAATCTCGCGCCCCAGCTTTATAGCAGCATGCAGCAGAACTTCAGCTTCGTTCGACCTTCACTGGCACGCCGTTCTTGTCGTGGCTTCTCCATGCGGCTTCGGTGATTTCGATCACGCGCAGGCCGATTTCCGGCGGGCAGCCGATTTCGCACTGGCCCAGGATGGCGCCGACGAAGTTCTTGTCGGGGTCCATCCAGTCGGGGGCGTGGGCGAGGTCGAGCGTCGGCTGGCCCATGCCGGTCTGATAGGTGATTTTGCCGTTACGGTAGTAAATGGCGCCTTCGGAGCCGTAAATGGTGAAGTCTTCGTGCCACGCCGGGGCGTTGCCGATGATTGAAATCGTGCCTAGCGCGCCGGTGTTGAACTTCACGTTGACGGCGGAATTGATGTCGACTTCCGTGCCGAAGAATTCCATGCGCGCGCTGACTTCTTCCGCCTGCAGACCGGTCGTCCACATCAGCATGTCCATCAAGTGCGAGCCTGAATCGTTGAACTGGCCGCCGCCGGAGAGCGCCTGGGTCTGGCGCCAGGAGCCCTTGGTCAGCTTCAGCCATTCCTGCGCCTGGAACGCGGCGACGTATTCGATCTTGCCGAGCTTGCCAGAATCCACGATCTGCTTCAGGAAGCGATAGCCGCCCTGGTAGTGGCGCTGATACGAGACGGCGACGATTTTCTTCGCCTTCTTGGTGCGCGCGATGATGTCCCGGGCGTCTTTCGACGAGCAGGTCATCGGCTTCTCGCAAAGCACATGCAGCCCCTTGTCGAGCGCGGCGCAAATCTGTTCATAATGGACGGTGTGCGGCGAGCCGATTTCGACGGCGTCGAGCTCGACCTCTTTCAGCATCTCTTCCCAGCTTTCGAATTCCGGGACGTCCTTGAGGTGTGGCTGGCGGGATTTGATGTTTTCCAGGGATTTCTTGCTGGTGTCGGCGAGCGCTACGATTTCGCTTTGCGTGCCCTTCAGCCGGTCGACGTGCCAATTCATGATGCCGCCGCTGCCGATGAACGCGATGCGAACTTTTTTGTCTGAGCGCTCTGATGGTTTCTTACTCATGTTCGTGCTGATCTCCAAATCCAAAAAAAAGCCCGTGGCGCAAATGCCGTCGGGTAGAAAAATGCTAGCTTTTCTGAGGACGCACGCAACGGGGAAATTAATATTTTGTAAGGGCTTGTTAAAGATATGGCTTACAGGCGAAAATCTAGGCTTGCGTTGAGGTTTCTGGAAGCGTTTTCGAGTTATCTCTATATCACTAACTCTACAGCCGATTTTGCTTTTCGCAAGGAAAGGTGACAAAGCCAAACTGGAGCCTCCAAGCGCCATTTTCGTGGGATATAATGCCCGCTACACGGGGGATTTTTCATTATGACTTCCGAGCACGACAACGCAGAGATGCCGTCCGAAATCGAACTGTATCAGCAGGCGCAGTCGCTGCTGGCGCTCGCCGAGAAAGATCGGCGCGGCGCGGAGCTGGCGTTTGAGAAGCTGGGCTTCGACCGGCAACTGGAAACGGCGCTGGCGCTGACCGGCGACGAATTGCAGGACTGGCTGATGCTCAGCCGCGACCTGACCGAACTGGTCCGCGCGCTGCCGCCGGAGCATCTCCACCATGCCGTACGCATGATCGGCGAGGAAGACGCGCTGGCGCTGTTGCAGGCCGCGTCGTCCGAACAAATGCGGCAGTTGACCGACATCGAATGGTTCACTGAAGGGCAGTTGGACAACAAGAAAGTGCGGCGCTGGCTGGAGTTGATGCTGGAGCTGAATGAGGATGAGTGCGACCAGGCGCTGGCCGGCATCGACCTGAACGCGCTGGCGCAGTTCATGCGCAAAAAAGTCAAGCCGGCGATCGATCGCGACAACCTGCTGCTGGCGCTGCATCTGAACCAGCGCTACCTGTTTACGCCCGACGATCTGGAAACGCGCGACGACTTTACGCGCCGGCTGCTGGATTTCTTCTACGCCGTCGATCGCGATCTCTTCGGAGAACTGCTGACGCTGCTGGTCCTCGAGGACGCCGAAGTTGTCGAGAACGACATGTACGGCGGCCGCGAAGACCGGCTGCTGAAACGCGGCTTCCCTGCGCTGGCCGAAGCAGAATTTCTGCTCGAGATTGTCAACGCGTCGGCGTACGGCATCGAGTGGCCGAAGAACGGCGGAGCAGCTCCGGCTGCGAGCACGGCGTTGCAGACGCAGGCGTCGTCGCGCACGCCGTTTCTGTTGCACGCGCTGGCGTGGGGGCGGTCGTCAGGAAAACTCGGAGAGCGCACGGAACGCGAATTCATCAAAGAGACCGCGGCGCTCGCCAATTCCCTGCTGCTGGCGCACAGCAAAGACGCGGGCAACCCGGATCAGAAGAAACTGTCGCTGCTGGCGGTGCAGGTGCTGGGCTCGGTCGGATTGGAAGCGGTGGCGCAGAGTCATCTACCCAAGGCGGTCGAGCAGTTAAAGTCGATGGAGCTGCGTGAACTGTTCCAGTTGGGCTGGTCACTGACGCGCGAGGTCGCGCGCGATGCGTGGCTGTTGGCGATGGACGAGCGCGTGCAGCGCGCGGGGCTGGAACGCAATTTGAAATGGCTACCTTCCGGCTTGCGCGAAAACGTGCTCGACGCCGAAGACCTGATGAGCTGGCGCCGCATCGCCGCCACCGCGGATGCAGCGACCATCGACAGCGAGGGTAAGAAAGCCGTGCTGCTGACCTGGCCGCGCCTCTGCCGCCTGCGGCACGCGGTCGATGTTGCGGAGGAGCTTTTGGATGCGCTGCGATGAAAGTGAAGTAGGAAGGTCCGCGCTCGGCGACCTTGGTATCCATGGATACCAAGGTATGTCATTTTGACCGCCATCGCTCTGAACTTGACGGAACCCGTTGGTATTATAACGTATTATCTGTTTTCCAGACGCCCTTACTCGCTCAATGAATGAACTCTTGATGACAGTAATGAAATTGTTTCTCAGCGCCGCCGGACTGGCGCTGTTTTTGTCCGGCTGCGGCGAGCCGCGTGTCGCGGAACAGCCTGGAAAACTGCAGCTTGTTGCGACGATCTTTCCGCTGGCCGACTGGCTGCACGAAGTGGCCGGAGACGACGCCGACGTGGCGTGCCTGGTCGACGGCGCGCAGAATCCGCATCATTTCGAGCCGACGGTCAGCGACGCGACGCGGATCACGAAAGCCAAGGCGCTCTTCACCGTCGGGCTGGGGCTGGATCCGTGGGCGGGGAAGCTGGCGGAGAATTCCGGCAGCGGCGTTAAAGTGATCGCCTGCAGCGCCTGGATTGCGCCACAGAAAATGGGCGTTACGCGTTCGATTGAAATCCACGACAGCAAGGGCCGGGGCGGGGGAGACGATGACGACGATGGCGATCTCGATCCGCATTTCTGGCTCGACCCGGCGCGCGCGATGATCGTCGTCAAGAAGATGGCCGAAGAGCTCGGCGCGCTGGACCCGGCGCACCGCGACGCCTACGCAAAACGCGCTGAAGCTTACGTCGGAAAACTCGAAGCGCTGAATCGCACGGTCGACACGCTCGCCTCGTCGGTTCCGTCGAACGCCGCGTTGGTCACGTTTCACGACGCGTATGGATACTTGTTCGGGCGGCTGAAGATCAAAATCGCGGCGGTCGTGCAGGTCAGCCCGGGGGTTGAGCCCAGTGCGCGCGACGTGGTCGAAGCCGTGAAGCTGATGAAATCGTTGGGTCAGAAAGTAGTCTTCCGCGAACCCGGCGCGAACACCGCCGCGCTGCAGACGCTGGCAACGGAGCTCAACGCGCGGTTGGAACTGCTCGACCCGATGGACACTGCCGGCAGCGAAGCCGGAAATACCTACGTGGAGCGGATGCGGCACGATCTGAACGTGATCGCGAACGCCGCGGGATTGCCGCTGGACGTGAACGCGCCAACGCCGGTCGGAGGCGCGAAATGAGCGATCCCATTTCTGCTCCAGTTCCGAATGTGAAAGCGGCGACGCCGGAGCACGCTCATCCTGAAGCGGGGCATGGCGAAGAGAAGCGCGGCGCAGCGATGATCCAATTCGAAGGCGTGGATTACGCGTACGGCCGCGGACCGAAGGTGCTCGACAAAGTCAACCTGACGGTGCGTGAAGGCGAGTTTCTCGGATTGATCGGCCCCAACGGCGGCGGAAAATCAACGCTGCTGAAACTGACGCTCGGCTTGATGCAGCCGCGCGCGGGAACGGTGCGCGTGTTCGGCCGCGACGCGCACACGCTCGGCGCCGACCGGCGTTTGCTCGGCTATGTACCGCAGGACACCAGCGTCGCCAAGCATTTTCCCGCGACCGTGACCGATGTGGTGTTGATGGGCACTTACGCCAGCCTCGGATTGCTCCGCTGGCCGAAAGCGGTCGAGAAGGAAGCCGCAAGCCGCGCGATCCGCGATGTCGGACTGGAAGGCATGGAACAGCGCGCCGCCGGCAAGCTCTCTGGCGGTCAACAGCAGCGCATGGCGATCGCCCGCGCGCTGGTGGCTCAGCCCAAATTACTGCTGCTCGACGAGCCGACCAGCGGACTGGACACCGGCGGCCAGTCGCAGTTGTTCAGTCTGCTGAAAAAACTGCGCGAACAATACAAACTAACAGTCGTGATGGTCTCGCACGACGTCACCGCGATGTCGCACTATGCCGGGCAGCTCGCGTGCTTGAACAAAACGCTGCACTGGCACGACCGGAGCGAGCTGATCAGCGAGGCCGTGCTGCGCAACGTCTACGATTGCGAACTCGACGCGTTCTTCATCCAGCACCGGCACCACTTGGAAGAATTCCACGGCGATTCCGCGCCGGCGGGGCATGCGCATGGGCCGCACTGCCAGCACTAGAAAATGCCGCCGATGGGGAGCTTTCGCAATTACGCCACAGCAGTGTTTACAATTGAATAGAAATGAAGGCCATCTTCGTCTTCATCGGAATATTGCATCTCGCCCAAATTCAGGCTAAGGCTGGCGCCTGCGCCGTCGGACTGTTCCACCATTAAAAACCCAACCAATCCCGCCGCGGGCATTTCCCGAGCGTCCGCGCCTGCAAAAACCAGCGCATGCAACGGAACATGCACAGCGCCTTCCGGCCCCCAAACGATCACGGACCGCCGTAGAGCAATGCCGCCAAACGAAATCCCAACCACTTTCGAGCTCGACATAACACCAGCCCTTTCGCGAACAACAATTGCCCCCGAGCCCCCCGAGGGGATGATATGCGAGTGGGCGGAGGGGTGGCAAGAGGGAAGTGGTTAGGGTCAAGTTTTATAACAGTTTGCTGAGAAGGTCTCTTCGCGGTTTTAATTGACGTTATCACATAGCATGTTATGCATGCTACGTAAGAGTTCTCCCGACTGGAGATAGAGAAAGATCAAGCCTTATGATCATGAGTTTCGGAAATGCCGGAACCGAAGACATCTTTCACGGTGTTCAATCAAAGGATGTGGCGAAGTTTCCTCCGGAAATTCAGCGGACCGCGAAGCGCAAGCTCACATCGATAAACGCTGCGGTTCGGTTGGATGATTTGAAAGTTCCACCGGGCAATAAGCTTGAGGCGCTGGCGGGAGATTTGAAGGGCAAGCACAGTATTCGCATTAATGACCAGTGGCGGATTGTGTTTCGCTGGGAGAGCGGCAAAGTTTACGAAGTCTGCATCGTGGATTACCATTAAGCGCAGTAAGAAGACAGGAGATTTGAACCATGATTCCGAGGGACAAGAATCCCATTCATCCGGGGGAAATCCTGCAAGAAGAGTTTTTGGAGCAGTACGGGCTTTCGCAGAGCGACTTTGCGAAGCACATTGGAGTATCGTTTCAGCGTATCAACGAGATTGTGAATGGGAAGCGGGGCATTACTCCTGACACGGCGTGGTTGTTCTCCGAGGCATTTGGCAACAGTCCACAGTATTGGATGAATCTGCAGATGTACTACGATCTGGCGAGGCGCCGACCGTCAAAATCGGTCAAGCGCCTGGCGTCGGTAAAAACAAAAATAGCCCGTACTCACAGGGCGCCGGTCATCGAATCAAAAACGGTGAAGCGGCTGGCGGGAGCAAAAAACCACTGATGCGGAGCTGACTCGCGACCTGTAGTCGTTGCTTAGGAAAAAGGAAACATCTAATGGCAGTGTCGTCGATACCTCAAAGTTCTTAAATGCGATTGTACGGTGTGTGTCGGGCGATTGAATTTTTGCCATTGGGTTGGGCAGGGCTAGTAACGATTGTCAGCAATACCGCCGTGCTCAAATGAAACTGGAACCACCGACGCTTGGGCTTTTCAATCAGGGCTTCGCCGCCTTCAGGTGGTGCCTTCTGCATATCGGCCCCTCCCATTGTAAACGGCAACAGTATACGGCATATATTTCCGATACCAGTACAGGGAATTCAAATGCGGCGAAGCCTCATTCTAACAATGTTCTTCCTAGCATCCTGTGGCGAGCCGTCCGTGGTGCGGCAATCATCATTGACTGTTCCCACTGAAAAAAAAGCTGACGCTCAAGCCCCGGTCACCGAATCTGGAACCGATGATGAAGAGAATCCCCTTCCACAAATATCCGTTGAGCTGGCGAAAACGCATTCACCAGAAGACCTTATTTCCATATTGCCGCACTTAGACCTGTGCGAAGCTGGAAGAGACGGATTTTATGACAGCTACGCTAACGTTCTTGGGCCGGAGACTGACCGATGCTTTCCAGTCGCCACTAAGATTCGGCCCCGGCTTCTGGGGGCTTTCGAGTCCATTCGCGAAATGGAGCTATTTTCGTCGGGACTTGTTGGCAACCATCAAGGGGCAAGGCTCCCCGGATATGTCGAGCATGTCCTTCATTTGTGCTTCCAACATGACCTTGCACGTGAGCCGAAGGATGACTGTTCACTGGAAGCGGTCGAACGAACCCTCACGGAGATGGACAAGCAGTTTGACCCGCATGAATGGGGAGACGATGTTGAAAGTCAGTTAGCGAATTTCAAGCAAGCAAGAAGTCGGTTTTTGTTGGCGCTGAAAGACGTGCAATCGGATTTGGACGAACAGGGCGGGAAATATCTTCGCTCGGAGCTAATCACAAACATGCGGCAATGGATAAAGCTAAACTTGGAACTCAAATGAAAAAGCATCGCTGGTTCGAACGGTAGCAACCGGGTACTTGCCGCGATTGGCTGCATTGGGAACACAACGGCTGATTTAGCCGTGGTGCCAATTACTGGCTGAAAACCTGTGTCAAAACCTGTGTCAGAAGAGGAGAAATACTTTGTATTACAAAGTATTCGTCGAAAAGAAAATGGACCCCGAAAAGGTCCATTTCTCCTATGAAAAACATCTGGCGGGAGCGCATCGGAATCGAACCGACCCATCCCCCTTGCGGAGGATACAACGGCTTTGAAGGCCGCGAGCGTCACCAGGCGCTATCCACTCCCTCGAACGGTCTTGCTGCTCGGGGTTATAACCCAATACGGCAAGTTGCGAAAGCGCGGCAATTCTTCTCTCTATCGGGTTCGGGGAATCGCCATCGCCGCCACCCCACATTGCGCGTTTCTGCAATATAACATCCCCGTTGTTATAATTTGTCTTGCCATTTCTTAACCTTCGTTATACTACCCTCTCTTTCATCTTCAGGTCGCGACTTCGGGTGTCGATCTAGTAGGTAACTACTTTCGACCAAGGGGATTATGCAGACAGCGGATGTCCTCAAAGGTCATTTAAGATTAGACATCGTCGTCCGTGCGGGCGCGCCCTGGCCTAGCTTGCGCGTGGAGGCGGACGCGCTGATTGCGGACGTGCGGCGGCCCCTTTCTCTGGTCGCGGCGCAGGCGCGGGCTTGTGCGGATCCTCAGGACGCTCTGCTTGTTCGTGCGCTGCTGCAACTGCCCCAGGCGGGCGGCGCGTTTGTCGTGGGCGCGCGGGAGTTTGCAGGCGTGCTCGCGCTTTTGCGCAACCGTTCACTGAATTGCAATGTTCGCGAAGAAGGTCAGATCGAGGATCTGGAGATCCTGACCGAAGCGCCATCGTGGGAGTTGCGGGTCGTTCAGTTTCAGTGCGCTGAAACGGCGGCGGGCGGAGCGCTCCCGACGGTGGAGGAGCGCGCGGCGGAGATTTCCAATCCGCTGCCCGACGCGCTGCTGAAGGGTGATGCGCACGCGCTGGCCAGGCACGATGCCGCGAAACATGCGGTGCTGGAACTGCGGCAGACGTTCCGTTGTCCGGAGACCGAAGAGTCGCTGGGCGCGCCGCTTTTTCGCGGGGCGAGTTACTGGACGTTCTCGCGCGCGGTGACGCCGGCGCCGGCGCGACCTGACGATCCCGTGCTGCGCGAAATTTTCGACGCCGATCCGCATTTACTGCGGCGCGTGACCGGACCCGCGGCGCTGGAGACGGTTTTCCGCGCGCGACAAGCGGCGCGAGTCGGCGACTGCACGCTCCGCGCCGACGATGCGCAGGCGCTGCTGAAAGTCGTGGCAGAACCGCTGCGCGAGCGCACCCGCGTGTTCTTCAACGAAATCGATCAGCTTGTCGTGGCTCGCGATTGGCTGACGGCAGAAGGTGTGGCGCTTCCGCGCGACAACGTCGCCGGCGAGAGCCAATCGTCAATCGTAAATCATCAATCGTCAATCGGTGAGTGGATCGTGCGTGACGGACGTGCCTATCGCTTGCCAGAAAAATATCAAGCGGGCAGCGCGGAGCGGCTTTACGAAGGCGACGAGATTGCGGAGTTCCTGCAGACGCAGCTTGCGGCGCTGAAAGCGTCCGGCGCGCAGATCGATCCGCGTGTGCAGTCGGTGCAAATCTGCGACAGTCT
>Ga0206927_1104_pt1 | contig 19230 bp, 20 predicted proteins | sample Alteio_BWOrgHeat_60_FD_153249 | JGI IMG/M metagenome (GOLD analysis project Ga0206927, IMG submission 153249) | Enriched cells from forest soil in Barre Woods Harvard Forest LTER site, Petersham, Massachusetts, United States -... | ecosystem: Environmental > Terrestrial > Soil > Temperate forest >... | reverse complement strand
GAACCCGCGCGGCCAACCAGCATGGAACTGCGGCATCTCTCCTGGTCAGGACTTCAAACTTACCAGACTTGTCCGCGCCGGTTCTATTATCGCTACATTGCCGGCGTTCCTGAAGAGTCCCGATCCGCGGCTCTCGTTTTCGGCAGCGCGATTCACAAGGCCATCGAATCCATACACGAAGCGCGCATTGCCGGCGAAATGATTCCAGCTATCCCGGCGTTGCTTGCCGCCCACGACAAAGAATGGAGCGACGCATCGCAGAACGGCCCCGAGATCGTTTTCGCCAATAAAGAATCGGCAGCGACGCTGCGGGAACTCGCCCAGCGCATGCTCGAAGCCTACAGGGAGCATGTCGTCTCCGAGCGCGGCGAAGTCATTGGTATTGAACATGAAGCGTTGTTTCGAATGCTTTCAGACGCGCCGCCGCTGAAGGCGCGCATCGATCTGCTGGAAAAAATGAACGGCGATCTCACTGTAACCGATTTTAAGACATCGCGCAGTCGGTGGAGCGAGAGCAAAATCCGAGAAAGTGTTCCCCAGTTGATTGTGTATGCGCGCGCCGCAATGCCCATCTTGCGTGAGCTTGGCGCAAAACGGATTCGGACCAGGTTCGTTGTGCTGATAAAGGCGCGGCGCCCAGTGGTCCAGATCGTCGAGCCGCAGGCGACCACGGACGATGAAGTCCGGTTAAAAACATTGGTCGCGGAGACGTGGCACGCGATCAAGCAAAATGCATTCTTGCGCAGAGAAGGGTGGCAATGTGCACAGTGCTCGTTTGCACAGCGCTGCCTTGGACACGGAGTAACACACTGAAATTCTGCAACGACCACCATTGAAGTCGCCAGGTTTGAACGCCGGGCGTAGACGAACAAACAGGAAGAATTTGCGCAGGATTTTCACGGTCTGCGTCCGACAGCATTTGCAAGGTATCGATCGATCGCGGCGGTTTGGCGGATTGTCGTCAGGCTCGTGCGACAGCACGTAACTTTCGAAGGAGCGACACTATGGACGAATGGTTCATCGGTGCATTGGTTGTCGTTGGACTGCTTTGCGTCCTGAAATGGCCGAGACTTCTGGGTTGCGCACTTTTTGTTGTTCTGTTTGTAATTATTGTAATCACTTATGGAATCATCGGAATTGTGCTGATGTCGAGTCTGTTGACCCTGTTTGGTAGTGGATACAAAAACAAGTAGCCCTCTGAGAGGCCCCGAGCGCGGTTTGAGCAAGAATGAGACAATCGAATCCGAAACAATCGCAGAAATCGAGACTGAAGTTAGGAGACTGCTTTCTTTAAGTTGTTCTTAACCTCGCTCTTATACATGTGGAGGTAATGGAGCGAGTCACTGTAACGGGCCATGAAAGGAAAAGTAAAACATGGATGTTGATGGTTTCGACTATTCCTTACCGAACATGGGTAAAGATCTGACTGTCAAGCCGACTAACGGTCCTAAAAGCTGTTCATTCTGCCTAGCTTCGATTATCAATGCACGGTTTTCAGCGTACTCGAAGCCAAGAATGTTTGGTATGGCGCCCGAAGCCGCAATCTGCCAGTCCTGCGTTGATCGACTAGCAATGATGTCCAGGTTCACTAGAAATTTCCAGCTATATTATCGAAAGCATCTGAGCTATGCGGTGCTGCGAATTCGCCTAATGAGGCTTCTCAACGCAGAATCCGGATCTATAGCGATGAAAAGACTGATTATCGATATTGTGATTGAACTATTGATCCGAAAGTCCGCCAAGATGGGTGGTTATCTTGGATCTGTATGCCCGCACACGGGGATCTCGTTAAGGCAGCGACGAATTGCGCTCATCACCAATAATGTACGGCGGTGCCATAAAATTGTGAAGTTCGCATGTGAAGAATCAGGTTTGGGATTTCTGGCAGCTACTCCCAATGACATTCACTCTGGCAAGGCTTATGAGAATTTGATCACGCTGACGGGAAATGGCGAGGTGAAGTGGGCCTGTCACGACATCTTGTTTTGCGAAGCGTACGTGCAGGCAAAGACGGATTCGAACGTCGTCTACGCATGTCGAACGATTGATGACATTCCGGCAGATATTCAGCAATTCAAGATCGATTGAAACACGGTTGGATAGACAACAATGGACAACATGGTTGAACTCTGGAAGCAAGCAATCATTGCGGTTGCCAGTCAGATGAACTGTTCAAACGAGGAAGCTGCTCGCTGGCTGATGGCCGAATTTCGGCGGGAAGCAGAAACCTTCAATCAACAAGAAGAGCTCGATTCATCGATCGGCGAGGCTGAATCCTTGACCTATGATCCACTTGCTGATCCCGATCATCCGATGCATGGCTGGAAGCCAGAATAGGACCATCATGTGTAAGACTTCGACTGTTCCGTCTATTGGACCGTGGTATTGGTTGTATTTGCGGCCATTTTGGCGGTTGGTCGCTCACCCCGTTAACAGCGAAGCCGACAATCTTGACCACCCGGAATTTTGGCGACGACTGTGTGTTGAGATCATCGCCCCTCACTATTCAATCAAAACACCCAAAAAGCTCGAAGTACTCGCGCAACTTTGTTATGCAATGCCACGTGGGCGCTGCTCGAAAACACTGCTGCGGCGTGGGTCCGGTGCTCAAAGCTTTATATTGTGCTATGGACGCGATTTTCCAACTGGGGTAACCGAGGAGTCTGCGAAAAAGGCATTGCTAAAGTATTTTGGACTAATGGCGGCTGATCGACGGGGCATTGTTAAAATGGCGTTTGATGAGCATGAGCGGATGTTGGTTGACGATTGTGCACGAATTCAAGAAATTATTGGCGCGGTTCCTTATTGAGAACAATATGCAGAATCCGGGACGAGCCATTAGAAGTTTTGGGGCGCAGATTCTGCGCGCGGCAACAAGAATAGAACAACGGACACCAGTCTTATGAAAGCAACTTGCACATGCTGCGGAATTGAATTCGTAGTACGCGACGGTGGGACTTGTTGTGAGAAATGTGCGGCCAGCATCGAAAAAATAACACAGATTTTCCTCGCCGCGATCGACGAATGGGCGCATATCGCGGGAATATCCGGAGCGGAGGCCGCCCAACAGATCGTTGACGAATTGGCCAGACGTGGCCAAACACGCGTTGCGCAAGGCCAGGGATTCGAGCAGCAGTATTGGGGCCGGGTTGGAGCAGAGGAGTTTGACCCACCGGCGATGGAGCTACCAGGCGTCGGGGGTGACGGTGACCCAGACGACAAGATGACGCCATAGCCGGTAGTTTCGGCTGGAAAATTGTGCGTGGATCTTTGAAATCGAGCCAAACTCCTACCAATAATGGAGAAACGCGGATGAAATGAACAATATCTCAAATCGAATTCCGAGGTGCGTCGAAGTTAGACAAGCTAACCAGCAAAGTTTGCAACGCGCAGATGCCGCCGGGACAATGGTGCTACCAGCTCGTGAGGCCGCTCGCCAACATCTCTAACTCGTCCGCAATGTTATGAAGACGGACGAGTTGCGAATGTCGGTGATGAATGCCTCGTTTTGATGTGTCCAGCGGCAACTCGACGGCATCAGCAGTTTCGCCGTAACGTCCTACACGGCGCATGGAATTCATGGCAGTCTCCGGAATGCAGGTTGAGCTTTTTACCTTTCTGGCACACTATTGCGCGAGGCCTGCAACCCTGCCACAAGAAGCCATTCGTACACGGCCTTCACATTAGCGCGCCATGACAGCGCTTGAACTTTTCCCGCTGCCGCAAGGACAGGCCTCGTTGGGTTGCGGGCGCCACTTCAGCGGAAAGCGGTTCCTGACTGGAATGGTTCCAAGTTTCTGGCTGCCAAGCCGCAGCTTTGCGTCCACCATCATTTCCCCAACTTTCACTTCATTTCCAAAGGCCACTACCAAGTGCAGACCGTTTGTAGCTCCGGATTCGTCAACGGTTTTCAGATCGTCGCGAGGAGAGATAAAGCCAAACCAATGCGGCTTCATGTCTGCAAATTGACCGCGATAGTAATAGCCGTCATTGCGGCCATTGGCGCCGCTGTTATATGCGCGAACCATGGACGCTGCGATCATACGGATTGTAGCCTCATAGCGATCAATGACCGGTTGTACTTCCGCCCTGTCGTCGCCCATTAGTATGATGTCGTACTTCGCAAGCCCGAATTCCGTAGCTATTTCTTTCCCGGTCTGTTTCATTTTTTCGTCTTCTTCAACTGAAATATTCATGATCTTATTTCCTTTCGTTTCCGTGTCTCGACTGCCCATGGCTTTAATTATACAGCGACAGACCGTTCGCTCACTGTTTCCCTTTCGAATTTGTTGATTTCGTTTGGATTTCGGTGAAGAAAAGCCCTTCGCCATCATGCGATGCCGTCATTTACAATCGAAATCCTTGTAAACGAACCTGTCGCTGGCTCCGGCGCCCGGATACCAAGCGCCCTTCTTTGTATGGACATCGCCTCGCGCCACCAGTGTCGGCGCATAGTCGGCTCTGAATTTTGGTGCGCTGCATCGTAAATGTCTATATACGGCATGGTCGCGACAGCCCGGATTCTGCGTGATATAGTTAAGCGCTTTCATACCAATCGCTTCGTCGCGGTCGCCATGAATCATACCGTGGATTCGGATGGCGATACCGAACATGTAGGACGCAATCACGGCGGTGCGGTCCAAAGCAGTATTGGAAAGTTTCCCCGTGGTCAGGAATTCAGTGTCGAGCAGCAGTGCGATTTTTGGGATGTATTGACCTTCAAGCCTGTCCCATGATTTTCGCTCTGGCCCAGTCATATGCTGGCGATATCGCCGTGCCGGACAGTCAGGAAAGTATGGTTCCCTGACCACCATTTTCGGTTGGGCGTCCAGGTACGGTGCGTAAGCGGTGGCGATCGCAGCGATGTCGGTTGCCCCAGACTTCTTTACATCTGCCCCGTCCGGCGGCATCGCTATCAGGAAGCGAGCGATAAAGCCGCGTCGATGAGACCCTTTTCGCCGATGTTGGTCACGCCGCCGTAGTACAGGCCCAGGTCGAGCGCAGCCACGCTGTCGCGCCGCGTGATCACGCCGGCTGGATTGCCTTTGGGTTCGGGATTGACCGGACGACGCACGAATAGCGCCGGGCCGTGCGCAACATGGCGGCGGATGAAGTTCCGCCAGTACGGGAGGTGGGAAAAAAGCAAAGGGCGAGTGGTCCGCTGATTTTATTCGTGTGTGCGCCATGGTCCGTGAGAATGCCCAAACGCTGGCCGGGACGGATGATGTACCGGATCAGGAACAATGCCTCCGCTTCACGGTTTGGATCGGCGAGCGGCATGTCTCGCCCTTCTTCGATCCAAGCTGCGCAGGCGCACTGTTCTGGCGTTGCAACAAGGCTCTCTTCCCGGCGCGCCCACCGCTGATATGGACTGGCGTTGACATCATCACCATGGGGGTCTATGTCGACCCAGAACTGGCCGGGCATGAACTCGCGCTGAGGGCTTCCAAAGCCTTCTGGTTTCCAATCTTGCCCCATCATTTTAGCGATGACACGAACGTCGGCGTTCCTGCCTCGTTCGACCATGCGATGCAGATCCTTTATGATCATCTTCGGACATGACCCCCCCATCCTTTCAATTCCGTGAAGCAACAAACGCCACTAAGCATCGCGCAACTTGTCACGCCCATGTCACAGCCGGTCTGAGACACGTAAGTACTGGACCAATTCCCAACTTACATTGTTTGGAGTTTGTCACCTACGCGCTCCTACCTATATTAGAGAAACGGGCCAATTTGAGGGGGAGGGAGTAGGGTGGATTGTCAAACTTGTAAGTCCTTTCATCTTGCAGTACTTAAATGTCTCAGACTCCCTGAGACATAAGCGTGACATCTACGAAATTTACCCATGACGACTGCACAGTACTCCCAATGAACTAAAAAGTGGGAAAGAAGTGCCGAAGTTTCACCCAGACCGTCTACTGGCGGTCTACGAATGCATTCGTATAAATTATCACTATCGATATTCATTTGTATCAAGTCGATCGACCTCCATTCTGCTAAACTCTTTAGAATTCAAACCTTTATGATGCGAGAATACATAGAATGCTGACCACTGCTCCGCTTATCAGGGCTCCTCTGGTTGCCCATTGCTAGTATGAGCAGTTGGATGGCATTGTATGTATTCGCCCTCTGTAGACCCTTGATTCTCAAACGAGTTAGAAGATCCGAGGTCCTCTGTTTTCTCGAAAGATCCAATTTTGCCGCAGTTATGTCCGGCTTTTGCAAGAATCATCCGAGCTGCCCATTTTGCCTTTTCCTTCTGCGCTCGACCGAGCTTAACTCCAGTTGGAGTTTTCAACTTTGACTTCGCGGCTATTGCAGCCATGCAAAGGGCCAGCTCCTCGGCTTGATTGAAGAGCCGGATTTTAAAATCGGTGCTAAGACGTTCACCTCCGTGAATGCCGCCGATCTGAAGTTTTTTCATGAGCCCGATGGCTTGGAGGAGGATGTAACAGGTGTCCATAGTCCGGCCGCAGCAAACGCCATTTTTTCCGCAGATCGATTGACGATCAAGGAAATACGGCCCCATCCAGCCGCCATCATCCGGCTTAAATCCAAGGATGCCGGCGCAATCGAGATGCAAAAGGTAGATTCGCTGGGCGATTGAGCCCAGTCCAGTGCGCGTTCTCCAGAGCGGAGAGAATGAGATCTGAGATCGCGACAGTTCCATCCCTTCTCTCAGAGCCGTCGCAGCGGTAGTGACCATGATCTGCTTTTTCGGAGCTTTGATCTGATGAGCGTCCGCATAAGTTTTTGCATTGGTCAGGGTTCTATGTAGCCAAAGGCCATCGTGCTTGGTTCCGATGTTTGTTTGCGGTCTTATGCGGAGAGCGGTGGCGACATCATCTATCGTCCAACCGACTAGAAACAGCTCGATTGCGCATCGATAGTCGTAATCCGACTGCGTGTTCGAGCGCTTGTCAGGCCGCGGAATGCTGGTCCATGCTTGTTTGAGAAACTCATTTGATTCGAGCTCCAATTTTACACGGGTGAAAACTGACTGGCTGAGCTCCGTTGGAACAGGATCCATGACTTGAACCCGTATGGCTTCTCCTGAGCCCTGAAGGCCCTTAGAACCCTGTGCAGGCATGTCGGGCGGATAATTTTCTTCTTCAAATTTTGCCATCTCTTCCAATTTGAGTCGGAGCAGGGCAACCAATGCGGGATCGACATTGGAACTCGGGACGGTATCGACCAAACGGGGTGAAGCTGCCAGCTGGAGCAGATCCGCCGGGGCCATAGTTAATTCGTCTGGCCAAATGCGGACCTTATAGCGCTGCACCATGTCATGGCGGCTGTTTGCAATTCTCAAGAGTCGGAGAGTCTGATACATGCCCTGGTCGTACACGATGCCGGCAGAGATTGCCTCCAGCGCCAAATACGCTTGCCGCTCGTGTGCGTGCTTTAGCGCGCTCCCGGTGAACCGTGGCCCAGCCTGAATGCGGAGCAGCTCAGGGCCAAAAGAATCCGGCAGAATGTGAAGGCTGAGGCCTTTTTTTCCGGAGACAAAAGCCGCCCAACTCTCATCTTTAACGCCATGCCGGCGCAGATGCGCGATAACCTTCCTCAAATCCTGAAGCGCCAGGTCGAGACACACCGCTGGTGAATCATGTTCCCGGTCGATGTCGAGGCCGATCAGTCCGACCGCGGCCTTGCGCCATCCTGAATAGGAGTTTCGTGGCAGGCCAGTTCTATTGCTCTTCGTAAAATTGGTTGCGTAAAATTCCTTCACACCGGGCAGCAGTCGAAAGGCTGTCGCGAATTGCGGACGGTCGTTGGGCAGTTGATCGAATCGCCACATGAGATCCCACTTGCGAACATCATCGGTATATGCCTTTCCTTCGGTGACGATGGCGAGGTGTTCACCCGTCTGGATTTGGCTTTGAGGAATGATGTTCATGCTCATTTTCATTGATCCATGCATTGCGGTGTTGAGTTGCTCAGCGCTCATCCGAACATGCCGGCGCGAATCACAAACCACTTTCCGTTGAGAGCGCCCAGGTGAAACGCGTGCCCGCAGTCGGTACACTTAACCTACAAGCCGGCGTAGCCGCCGAGGCGTTCATACTCCTCCTCCCACTCGGGAGAGGCCATCTCTATCGGCGCGGTGGTGTTGGTGCTCGTGCACATAGCAGATTGCGCAGCGGCAGAGCCGGTCCTGCATTGGCAACTTTCACTTTCTCATTTGTGGCGCACCGAGAGGCCGCTCGCACCTACCGGACTACACCTCGGGTTCCTGTTTAGGTTCGGAGATCTCAACCGGGTCGTCTGCCTCGTCGTCAGCCGGCTCCTCGACCGAAAACGTCACCCAACGGCCCCCGTCGAACTGCACGACTTCGTCGTCTGGAACCGGATTGTGATAATCGATACGCGTGAACCAAGCTGGGATGCCGGATGCTTGAAGCGCCTGCTCCAACTGAAGACCGCTGGCGGCTCCGCGGGTTAACTTAACGTCGTTTCGCGTGATGGACATTGACTCCACGATGGTCGCACCCCACTCGCGCAAAGCCACACAGACATTGACGGCGAACTGCCATTCGCGCGGGTCGCCAGTGATAAGATCGATCTGCTGCATCTCCTCGAAGGCGCGGCCACCAACCAGCAGCGTCATTGCGTCTGGCTCGCGCACCCATGCTCGGTGCTGCTCTTCGTGTGGATCGAGCCAATAGACCGCAAGAACCATACCATGCGGCGCGTGGCCAATGTGCTCATTGATGAGCGCAGAGGCCTGCAACCGAAGCGGATCGACAATGCGCTCGATTACCTGTTTTGAATTAAGTCCGATTTTCATTTTTGAATTCTCTCCAACTGGTTGAAGGATCGGCTAGCGCCGCTACACTATGGTCCTTGATCCCTACTTCTGCCCTGGTCTTTGCAGGCTATTCATGGTCGTCATGCAGGCGGCTTTGCACGGTTCGTGCTCCAACGCCTGCCGTTCCGATGCCCGATTGCGGTCGCACGCCAATGCCCGGCCTGCGATGAATGTAGTTCAGCGTCCATTATTCTCTTTGTCTCGGGATCCTCCCAAAGATGGATTATCGCGATTGTCAATTCCGCGCTTCTTGAGTATTTCAATCGCGCGTCGAAATAATTCTTTCTCTGGCATTTGCAGCAACGTAACCATCGCAAGTTCTGTATCGCTCACGCTACTAATGTTTTCCGGCGAGATAGGTTCGGGAATGCCAGCTATTGCTCGCTGGCAAGCTTGTTCAAGTCCACAGCCGGAGCGTCAGTCAAGACACAAAAGAAGTGATCAATCTCCGATGTTGTCATCGAATAAATTTGACTCAGGTAGCGTCCCAAATCCTCCTTTTTCGGGCGGCCTACATGGTGGGTAACGGCCATAAAAATGGCATCGTTAAATGCGTGTTCGCCGTCATTGATTGCAGTATCATAGTTGACATTTGCATTGCGTGTTTGCAATCCCATTTTGAAGAGCGCCTCCGCATTAACCATATTCGCGTCACAGTTGTCATGCATGACCCAGGAGTTTTTTGCAGCGGATGCTACCCACTCCGCGACGTTCCTCTTCTCCAAATGTTTGCGTATGAATTCATTCGTACGCATCCACTCAATCCAAAGAGCGACGCACGAATCGCATGCGCGTGCTATCATTTCATGGGTAACATTGCGTGGGTCAATCAGTGTCGACATTTTCATTCTCCTGTTGTCGATGCTTTACTTATTACCGCTGCCAACTTCTCTGCAATCCGCCGTTTATTTGTTGAGTTCGGATCTCGGTAATGCCGTATCGCCGTTCGAATGTCCATGTGGCCGACGAAGGTCATCATCTCTTCCACCGGTATGCCAGCTTCCACACCCCGCGCGTAAACCGTCATCCTTGCCGCATGTAAGTCCAGCGTTCTGCCACGATGGTCGGCACGATCGATTTCCGCCAATTTCAGAATTCGGTAAAAGCACCGACGCACATTGGGTCCGTTTAGCGATCCGAAATGCGGCCCCACAAATGCGCGGATCTCCCCGGACCGACCTGCCGTTCCAAATGGCGCTCGTGCAGGGCCTTCAATTCGCGGACGCATGCGACGAGTGCTGGTGGAATCGGATAAACCTCCGGCTCAATACCGGCCAACTGGGAGAGCTTCTGCCCTTTCGTGTGCCAGAAATTCCAGCACGGAAGATGTGTATCCAGCTGGACATCCGGCCACTCAAGGGAAAGCATTTCACTGAGTCGCCGACCACTCTCAAAGATTGACAAGTAAAGCGGTGCCTGCGGCACGCGGAACACCCTACGCATGGTCTGCACATCGCCGTCAAGACTCACAGCGGCGGCCTTGAATCGGACATACTCATTGACAGTCATAGCACGCCGCTTTTTTCGAATTTCCATAGTGTGCGTTCGTCGCACTCTGATACCCATTAGCGGATTGGCCAATAGGTAGTCCTGGCTGACGGCGAAGTTCAAGGCTGTTAATAATAGCTTGACCGGTCTTAAAGCGGTCGTTCTGCTGACGAGCAATGCGCCGTTCGTCTTTGATTTCTCATGCATCCGGCATTCAATAAATTCGAGGTAGTGAAATTTTCGTAGGTCAGCAATCGAGTCCACAGGTAGCCGATTGAGAATCATGTTCAGTTGATACTCATCGTTGCGGATGTTGTCATTCTCACGGGGCGGGACACGACAATTATCTGAAATCGCGCTACGACGGTACTCAAGGTAGTGATCCACGGCCTCACGCAATGTCATTGTGCGCGACGTGACTCGATTTCGTGAGTCAGATGAACTTCGTGCGAGTTGTCGGGGTGTTACTTCCGAAGCGTCACAACGACCCCCCACCAGGTCTGATGTTGATGCTTCAATTGACAGCGTTGTATCCGCATGTAGTCCATGTACAGCGACTTGCGAGATAGGAGGCATTGAATCGATCTTGATGCGCATGCTGCTGTCCTTGGCCGTGTCGGTCGCTACACAAGCCAAGAGTAACCTTCGAATACTCAAGCGTCAAAATTGTGGCGGATTTTGGATCAATTATGTTGCTCGACTTCACGATAAGAACCTGCGGAAGTCTGGCAGATACTTTAATCCGCATTATCTACTTCAGAAGGCGGAATTTGGCGAGCGTATAAATAACCTTGGATTTTGCCACAACGATTTTCCTTGCGTCATTCTGCACTATTGATTGTGTTTTCCATTGGTCTGTAACTGACCACTCTCTAATAGTGCGTGGCGCGCGCTTGACAAGGGGCGCGAGGTGCTCCACGACAATGACGAGCTGCTTTTCGCTTTGTGGCCATGGCCACGCTTCGCTCACCTTTAGTTTTGGCCGATCAGGCATTGGGGTGGTTTTCTCCAAGCATGGTTGGAAGCTCGAAGAACACAGTGCGATGAGATCAAGCTGACACTTAAGGGATGAAATGAATTCACGACAGCGCATTCCAGGATGGCTTGCAATCATGTGGTGGCACTTCGCGACAAGCGGCCAATCTACAGAAGGGAATCCCAACAATGGCATCGCCAAAAGACACGCCGAAACGTCGCTGGCGCGGTTGAAAAGACGACTTAGAGCGGGCTGCCACAGTACCCGTTTCTCAATCGGTTTTCCTTTGGTTATTACACTCTCTATTCTTGGATGTATACGTTCGTCGACGATGATTTTTAGCTTTTCGACGAGCACCTGAACAACGGTACTCGTCTCGCCATTTTCAATCAAGTAATGCGCAGCCTCTCGAATGACGTCAATGTTGACTTTAAGGCAAAAAGCGTCGAACGCATTCATGATCTCGGTTTCAGGCTGTTGACCATAATTGCCAATAAACGGGAGTAGCGCACAGTACGCTGGATTATCGATGTCACTTATCATCCGCTTTTTCAATGTTCTTGTGGAATCACTCGTTCTGTTGCTCAAGATTCTCCCTCCGGTTCTGTACCATCATATTATATAATATTATGGCACTGTACAGTACGTTCGCGTGGATAATATGAACAAAACATCCCTGAAAGCAATTCCAATGAGAGTAATGATGCGGATTAAGTCTTCCGCCGGTGTTCCGCACAATCTTCTTAGCGCAACGAGATAAATTTGCGATGTCAAACTCGCCACAGTTTTGATGTTCTAACAGCAATGATTTATTCTTGGCCTTCGTAGTGATTGCAAACATTAAGGAGCACCAACGTGAAGCGCTTATGCGAAGAGTTGCGAAATTTATGCCATTCCGGCAGGCGCCTGTTGGAAAGAATTATTACGATGCTGCCGAGAATTGCGGGAGGATAACGATGAAAACCGAAAAAATAACTGCCGAACAACGCCGAATGATGAATATTACGATTGGCAAACTCATCGAGAATGGCGCGCCGATTGAATCTGTCGTAATTGGCAGGCCATGGACACGCAGCTACGCCTGCGCAGGAGCATTTCGACATCCGGCCTGTCCCAAATTTGATGTGAACAAATGCAACGGGATCGTGGTCAGGAGCTTTGACCTCGATTGGATGCGTGTGCCTGGCACTGGTGAACTCGTTCGACTTCGAATTGTGGTTTGTGGATACAGGACGGAACCGGTAGCTACAGCAGAAATGCGTATGCGATCGAAGTTGCTGCGGTCGGCTAAAACAATGTGGCGTTGGGGCGAGGGTGATCTTCCATAGAGCGCGAGGTTCCGAAGTGATGTCGTTAACCGTCGTATCGACAACCACGATGGAGAAAATCCAATGTGCAACAAGCGCGAAAGAAAATTTGAAATGACGATCCGAAGGGCGATCACTGAAGCGACGGGAATGCCTCCTTTGGAAGTGATCTCTGGGGTCATTGGCTTTCGCGGGACGGATGGAAAGATCCATACTCTGATCATCAGGCAGTCCGACGCACCGACCGACGGCGACGACTCTCGCGTACTGATCGAGTGGGGCAAGATTTCGGGTGCAGTCATCGCATCCTACAATGCCTTCAACACGGGGCTATTGGGATCGTTGACCGAAGAAGCCCGGGCGAAGGTCATCACGGAAATGCGGGCCGCCGACATGAAGATCAACAAAACTAAAGAGGCATAGTTGTTCTGATAAGCTGTAGGTGGCACAGAGAAGAATGCAATGGAAATTATGTCAATTCGCTACCAGCACGGAGCAACTGACCGATTTCAGATCCGGAGGGTCGCCCCGCGTCTATGCGCCAGACAGGAGTGGTCAAACCGCATGAATTCACACTGGAGCGATTCACATCCATCGCTAAAATTCGAAAACAATCAAAATGTCCCATCCGATTGAATTACGGACACAGATCACAATTGAGTGCAATGTATCATTCATGTTGTCCGGTACAAACACACTGAGGAGGTCGTATGAGCAATAACAGGTACAAACACGGTCGCGATCAGAATTGCGATTGCTGCAAGCATGGGATGGAAGCGGTGCTGAAGGCGGACCACGATGCAATCGCAAAACAGGGTTGGACAGCACATGTCGTCCGTGATGACGAAAACACCGGACTACTAAACTATCATACCCACGGCTTCGTGGATATGTTTGGTTGTGATGATATTCAGTTCTATATCAACGCTGATCCCGTGGATCTCCACACCTTAGCGTGGCGGATCGTTGAAAGCATTGAGGCCGGCACAAAACCAACGAACGGTATGGTTCTCAAAGTTATCTACGAAATTGCTTCTCCCACCGGCAAAAGCGACGTGGGCGTGAAATTAATCGAAACAGACGAGAGTGGTCGACGTGTCCTTCGGGTAATTCTTCCGGATCACGGCGGCTGTCTGGATCGAAATGCTCGTGATGGATTTGCGGATCAGTGGCATGGCATGGCACCGGAGTTGGAATAATTTGACTTTGGCGGCGGCAATCAATATCACGTCGTTGCGCGAAATCATCGCTGCGGTCGCGATGCCATGTAATTGAGTACACATCGCAAAACAGAGAAAAGGGCAATGCCTACATTGAAAGATGACGATCGGTACCAGGGATGCGCGTCATGCGCAGTTCGTCTGGCGTTTTGCCGATAACGTGCGCTTGTTCCGTGAGACTTTGCCGCGCGGTTTTGAGTTCCTCCTGGCTGGCTGCCGACTGCTCTCTGAGCGCTTCCTGGATCAACATACGCGCCACGAGATCGCCAACGCTGGCCGAATTGCCTTCGATCTCATCAAATTTCAGATCCGTCCGCTCAGCGTTGTGTTTTTCAAACGCTTCAAGGACCTTGGGCTTCATCCGTTTCCACAACGCTTCCGCCCGCTGTTCTGCCATGCTCCGCTTTGACGACAAGGCCGCCTCCTAAACTCCCCCTTGTCGTTTTCGGCATTTTGCTAACTTTTCTGAAACACACCCGATAAGTTCGACTTCAAGAAGTGTGTTATTGCGTGGCTTGTAGAAGTATCATCCTTGATGTAAAGTGAAGTGGTCTGAGCATGGCGGTCATTGCGGGTATAGCAAGCGGGTATAGCAAATGGCTTTTATCGAAATACCCGTTTGAGCGACTTTTTAAGCTGTACAACCGCGGCATCCCCTATGAAAGTGAATAAAAGTAATGTGCTGGAGCGATGGCAGAGTGGTCGATTGCGGTAGTCTTGAAAACTACTAGGCCCGCAAGGGTCTCGGGGGTTCGAATCCCTCTCGCTCCGTTCTAAAACGCCAACAGCGTATTTCGCCTGAGTTGGTTCAGGAAGTTTCTGCCAACCCCTCTCTGCGTCCGTCGTATCTCTCCAAAAAATATTTTTTAATATTCCTGGACGATTCTCGCGGCGACAATCGGCAGGGCTGTTGGATCGACGAAGACGTGGAAAACAGACGGATGTCAATGCAAGCACAACTCCAATCAGACGGCGCTTTGCTGGCCTTGTTCGCTGAACGCCGCGACGAGGCGGCGTTTGCGTGCGTGATCGAGCGTCATGTCAGAATGGTGTTGAGCGTCTGCCGGAACGTGCTGGGGAATTCGGCCGATGCGGAGGATGCCGCGCAGGCGGCGTTCATCATCCTGGCCCAGCGCGCTCCCGCGTTGAAAGCAAACACGACCGTTGGCGGCCTGGCTGCATCATGTTGCGCACAGCGCCGCGGTGGATGTGCTTCGTCAACGGAATACCCGCCGCAAACGGGAACAGGAGGCCGCAGTGCTCCCACGACAGCCGTCCTACAGCAATGCTGTGCTCGATGAATTGAAGCCCGCGATTTCGGCGGAGCTCGACGCGGTGCCGCAGAAGTACCGCGAAGCGCTGATCCTCTTTCATCTCGAAGGCCATTCGCTGGAACAGACCGCGGCGGCCATGAACTGCCCGTTGAACACCGTGTCTTCGCGCCTGGCCAGAGGTCGAGAATTGCTCAAGTCGCGGCTGCGGCGGCGGGGCGTTGTCGTGTCCGCGGTTGCCCTGACGGCGTCGCTGACAGTGGACGCCGGCGACGCTGAAATTCCGAAAACATTCGTGGCATCGACGCTGAAGTCCGCGTCCTTGTATGTCGCGGGACACGCGGCGGCCGGCGGCGGAGCCGCATCGTCGCAGGCCGTTGCGTTGGCCAAAGCTGTCTTGAACGCCATGTTCATTACGAAACTTAAGTTGGCTGCATGTGTTCTCGTGGTGCTGTTCGCGGCCGGCGCGAGCGCCGTCGCAGTTCACACGCTGGCCGCGAAAGGCTCGGGGGAACAACAGGCGGCGGTGCTGCCGCGATCCGCCGATGCGCCACAGAAGGATGAGAAAGAACGACCAAACCAGACTCCTGCCGCGGAGTTCAGTATCAGCGGCACGCCCGGCGCCGCGCTCGCTGCGATTCTGCAGCAACAAGTGACGGTGCATTATGTCTGGCGCTATCCCTGCGAAATCCTGGAAGACCTGGGCAAGCAGACTGGATTGCGCTATGCAATTCCGGAAGGCATGACGCGCACTGTGGGCCCGTCAAATCGGACACTATCGCTTGAGGGCTCCTATTCGGTCCGCCAGATTGTTGAAACTCTGACCGAAAAAATCAAATGGGACCTGGAGTATCGCGAGGACGCGATCGCGATCTGGAAAAAACAGGATGAGAAGTTGCTCAACGGCGTTCAGCAGACCCTCGATAAAAAGGATTTGAACACCAGCATCCTCGCCATCCGCGCCATGCGGCCGATCAGCGATCCGCGGGTCTACCCGTTGCTGGCGCGGGCGCTGGCGAGCGAACAGGAAGAACTGGCTGGCATGGCGATCGATGTCCTCAATGATTATACGTTCACCGGATATATGGGCCTGCGGTCCGATTCAAGCCAATCGGCTGGATTGCATCGCGTTGATTCACTGGCTTGCAGTGAATCCAGGAACGCAATTGCCGCGACGCTTCTGAAGCTTGCAGGAACGCCGCCTCCGTGTACTCAACGCGATCTCATCCTTCATCTGCTTCAGGTGACCGGCGATTCGCGGGCGCTGGAACCGGTGCTGCCGATGCTGAAACACCCGTACCTTCCCGTGCGCATTCGGGCCATTGGCGCGCTGGGAGAATCGCGCGATCCCGCTGCGCTCGCCGTGTTACGCCAGCTTGGCGCTTCACCGGATTTAAGGATTCGCGTGGTTGCCGCCTATGCCCTTTCCAACAAGCTCCCGGCAAGGTTCGACATGCTGATGGAGTTGTTTCGTAACAACTCATCGAATGCAGGCGAACAGGTTCGCAAATATGCATTGCGCGGCTTGAAAAATGTGAGCCTGCCTGGCGATCCGCGCGTAGTCGACCTCGTCAAAGAATTGTTAAAAGATACCGATCACGCCGGGTGCGTGTTGGACTCCGCGCCACAACTCGACCAGCCGGGCATGTTCGAACTGTTGTTGCCGTACGTCGCGTCTGGCGATCAAAGCACGCGTTGCGGCGTCGCGGATGCCCTGGCCGAAACCCACGATGACCGCGCGATCGAACCGCTATCCCGGCTGGCGCGCGATCCGAACCCGGCCGTGCGTTCAACGGCCATAGGCGCCCTGGGGAAACTCAACCGCCCCAACGTCTCCGGCGTGCTGATGTCCATGTTTGAAAAGCCTGATCCCCTCGACGACGGCAATACTTGGCAGATCACATCCATGGCAGCCAAAGCCCTGGGTGATGAACCCGGTCCCAAGAATATCGACGCCCTGATGCGTCTGTATAAAAGCGATCCGGTATTGTCCAATATCTCGAATGAAATTCAAAATATCTGCGATCCCGCCCTGACTGAGGAATGGATTGCCCGGGGCAAGCAGGATCCATCGCTGCTGAGTCTGGTCTCCCACCGCGATCCGCGACGTATTGAACTGTTGCTGCCGCTGCTCGGCGACCCGGACGCCAGGGTGCGCAAAGCAGCCTTCAATCAGGTTTTCTATGATCGATCGGACGATGCGCGTTTCAATGCCGCAATAAAAAATCTGGCCACGGATCCGGACCCGCAGATCCGCGAGGCTGCTGAGAACGCGCTGCCTCAAAGTACTGAGCGAGACCTTGTGGCCCTGGCGAGCGGCAGCGCAAGCGAGAAGAAAGACGCCGCCCGCTGCTTGCTCGTGGGCGTTCACCCTGAGGCCGTCGAACTGCTGGCGAAGCTCTATGCCGACTCCGACCCGGAAGTCTCCAAAGCAGCCGGCGGAGCCATTTGGCAATTGGGGCATCCGGCGCACATCGAAATCATGGCCGCGATATTGAAAGCCGCGATGTTGAAAAGCCCCGCAGGTGCTTGGAAAGGGGTCGTCGACATCCTGTTGCGCACGCACAGCCGCAAGGTTGTGCCGATATTGAGCGGACTACTGGAGTCATCCGCCAAGTTGGACGCTGACCTGTTGCAGGAATTGATGCACTGCAATGGTGCTGTCTCCACCGACGGACTTGCTGCGCAGATGAAAAGTAAGGACCGAAAAATAATCATGCAAGTGCGCGAGGCGCTGGCCGCGTCAGAAGATCCCCGCGCGGTCGATGTCCTGATTCCATTTTTGAAGGACCCGGATCCGTTTTTGCGCGCCTGCGCCGTGTCCGTGTTGGGCGATTTGTCCGATCCGCGCGCCGACGACGCCATGATCGAAGCGATGACAACGGACAAAAATCGAAATGTTCGCGGCAACATCATGTTCGACTTTGCCGCACGAGGCGACGAGCGCGGAGTCGATTTGTTAATCGGCTATTTGAAGTCTGATAAGCCGAAAATGGCAGCTCCTGCGCGCGAATCTCTTCGCCAATGCTGCGACAATGTACCGCGCGTTGCCGAGGCGTTGAAGGAGTTCCCTGAAAAGCCCGCTCAACAGCCCGCGAGCAAAAACCCAGCGAGTGGCGCGGCGCCGAGTGGCGATTTTTGAGCGACCGGCACGGAAGAGTCGCCGTTTGACTCCCGTCTGCAATGCCGTACCGTCGTTCTCATGAGTAAGAGTAGTTTCACGCCACTGACCGACCTGCTTCAGCGGGGCTACTTCCCGGGGCAGGATGCGGTAATCGACCGGTATGGCCGGCGCTTTACTTATCTGCGTGTCTCCGTCACGGATCTGTGCAACCTGCGTTGCGTTTACTGCATGCCCGAAGAAGGCATGAAATGGCTGCCGCGCGATGAAATCCTTTCGTTCGAAGAGATCGTGACCGTCGTCGAGGCGGCGGCGTCGGTCGGCGTGTACAAAGTGCGCCTGACCGGCGGCGAGCCGCTCGTGCGCAGCGATATCGCGACGCTGACCCGCATGGTCGCGCGCGTTCCCGGCATCACCGATCTATCGCTGACGACGAATGGAACGCGCCTGGCGGAACTGGCCGGACCGCTGGCCGACGCGGGCTTGCGGCGCATCAATATTTCGCTCGATACAATGGATCCTGCGAAGTTCAAAGCCATCGCCCGCCGCCACGAGCTCTCTGATGTGCTCGATGGCATCAAGGCCGCGCAAATTGCGGGACTCTCGCCGCTGAAGATCAACATGGTCGTGCTCGGCGGTCTGAGCCTGGAACAGTCGCTCGAAATCCGCTTCATCGAATACATGCCGCTGGAAGAAGCCAAAGGCTGTGCGATGAGTTCCGGGAATTTCAGCTTCGTTTCCAACTCCGAGACGAAATCGCGTATCGAAGCCCGCTTCGGCGCGCTGGAGCCGCTCGACACCGGCGAGCGCATGAAAGGCCCGGCGGAAACATTCCGCATCCGCGGCGCGCGCGGACAGCTCGGCTTTATCTCAGCGATGAGCGCCCCGTTTTGCAGCAAGTGCGACCGGTTGCGCCTGACCGCCAGCGGCGAATTGCGCAGTTGCCTGCTCGACGGCGGCAGCGTCCCCGTCAAATCCATGCTGCGCGGCGGCGGAACGCGCGCGGACCTGGTGAAAGCCTTCCGCATAGCCG
>Ga0206927_1103_pt1 | contig 19267 bp, 14 predicted proteins | sample Alteio_BWOrgHeat_60_FD_153249 | JGI IMG/M metagenome (GOLD analysis project Ga0206927, IMG submission 153249) | Enriched cells from forest soil in Barre Woods Harvard Forest LTER site, Petersham, Massachusetts, United States -... | ecosystem: Environmental > Terrestrial > Soil > Temperate forest >... | reverse complement strand
AAATTTGGCTGAAAAAAACTCTCTAATTCCGCTCGTAGCTTTAGCTATTGGTATATTCACTTCATTCCTAATTACTCTTTGCACATATTTGGCGCTCAAAGCATTTGAAAAAACTCTTCTGCATAAACAGATGGAAGAAAACAAAACCAAAATGATGCATGAAGAGCAAAAACGCTTAGAAGATATTGTCGCCATCCAGCGTGATGTCGCTCATACTCACCATGATCTGCAATTTGCCATGGACCTAATTGCCAAACGCATGGAAATAATCACCGATGCCGAAAGCAGCGTTATAGAAATGCTCGAAGGCAACGAAATGGTTTACAAAGCTGCCAGCGGCAAAGCCGCTTCTTATATCGGCACGCGCATTCCAGCTAAAGGAAGTTTATCCGGCTTATGTGTGGAAAAAAATGTCGCACTAAAATGTGATAATGCGGAAACCGACGAGCGCGTTGACAAGGAAGCCTGCCGCAAAATCGGCGTCACTTCAATGATCGTCGTTCCTCTGGTAAATGAAAAACGCGCAGTTGGCGTATTGAAAGTGTTATCTTCAAAAGCCAACGCGTTTAATGATAAACACATCGCAACCTTAGAACTATCAGCCGGTGTGCTTTCCGCCGCGCTTAATGATGCGATAATCAATGATAATTTGCGCAAAAGCGAAGAGAACTTCCGCTCGGCCATGCAATATGCGGCCATCGGTATGGCCCTTGTTTCACCAGAAGGTAAATGGATAAAAGCAAACAAAGCCTTGTGTAATATGATCGGCTATAGCGAAGAAGAGCTTTTAAAAATGGATTTCCAAACCATCACCCACCCTGAAGATCTGGTAAAAGATCTCGCGCTTTTACAACGCTTAGTTGATGGTGAAATAAAAACCTACCAAATGGAAAAACGCTATTTCCATAAAGATGGCCATGAAATCTGGATATCACTAAGCGTATCGCTTGTGCGAAAGCCAAACGGCGCGCCTGAATATTTCATCGCACAAATTCAAGATGTCACCTCACGCAAAGAAGCCGAAACCAAACAAGACCAGCTTATCAACAAACTGGTTTCTTCGAACGAGGAATTGGAGCGTTTCGCCTATGTCGCCTCGCACGATATGCAGGAACCATTACGCATGATTTCAAACTTCAGCACGATATTAGATGAGGAATATCATGATAAATTTGATGAAGATGGCCAGGAATATCTCCACTTAATGACCGATGGCGCCAGCCGCATGCAAGCCATGATTTCCGATCTATTAGAATATGCCCGTATCGGCAACGAAGGCATGCGCCTTGTGAAAGTAAATGCACTGGAAGAATTGCAGCACGTAAAACAAAACCTCTCGGAAGTTATTCGCACATCTAATTCAATAATTACCAGTGATAGGCTGCCAGAATTTATGGGAAATCCTGTTCAGTTCATGCGGCTTTTGCAAAACCTGATCGGCAACGGGCTAAAATATCAGGCCGGCGGCGTCACGCCAAAAGTTCATGTTGGCGTTAAAGATTTGGGCTCCGAATGGGAATTTGCAATTGCCGATAACGGCATTGGTATGAAGGAAGAATATACCAAGCAAATTTTTGAACCATTCAAACGCTTACACACTTGGCAGGAATATAAGGGCACAGGAATTGGCCTTGCGGTATGCAAAAAAATTGTTGAGAATCATAAAGGTAAAATCTGGGTAACTTCGGAATTGGGCAAAGGCAGCACTTTCCACTTTACCATCCCAAAAGGCATGGAGGCTTAAATGTCAATTGATACAATAACTAACAAAGGCAGACCGGCGGAAATCCTTTTAGTTGAGGATAATCATGGTGATGTTTTATTAACCAAAAAAGCTTTTAAGAATGGCAAAGTCGCCAACAACATAACCGTTGCCGCCAATGGCATTGAAGCTCTTCAAGCTCTTCGCCATGAGGGTAAATTCGCTTCCACCCCTACTCCCGATATTGTTTTGCTTGATCTTAATCTCCCGCAAAAAAGCGGCCGTGATGTGCTTGCAGAAATTAAAGCCGATGAAAATTTAAAGCACATTCCGGTAGTAGTTCTCACTAGTTCAAAGGCGGAACTTGATGTTGTGAAAAGTTACAACCTTCATGCAAATAGTTATATCGTAAAGCCGGTTAACCTCGAGAAATTTGCCGAGATCGTGCAAACCATTGAAAATTTCTGGTTCCACATAGTTGTTCTTTCTAATGATGAGACAAAAAATGGCTGAGAAAATAGCTACTATTGCACCGATGGAAAATATCGATGCCGAAACTCTAAGAAATGAATTCAAACAATTCGTTTACGGTGTTTCGCATGACATGAATTCCTACGCGCGCGGCATGATCGAATTTGCAAAACTCATAAGGGAAGAAGAGGCCGAACGCTTAAGCGATGAGGGTAAATTATACTTCTCGATGATTATCGAAAGCGGTGAAAAACTGCAAGCAATGTTGGGAAGATTGGTTGATTACTCGCGCCTTAACACTATGGCCAAACCTTTTGAAATGACCAATTGCGACCAAACTGTGCGCCAAGCCATAATCTCGCTTAATGAGAAAATAAAAAATAAAAACGCGCAAATAGAAGTGGCAAAACTGCCGGAAATAAAAGCTGATACTGATCAGGTCTTCCAATTATTTTCTCTGCTTATCGAAAATTCCTTGAAATTTGTCGCACCAAATGAAGCGCCTAAAATAAAAATTTCAGTTGAGAATAAAAATGGCGAATGGCTTTTCCAGATTGAAGATAAAGGTATCGGCATTACCCCAATTTATGCTGAGCGCGCGTTTGAACCGTTTAAGCGCCTAAACGCTGATACTGATTATCCTGGCATTGGCTTAGGCCTTACTATGGCCAGAAAAATAGTCACTAGACACGGCGGTAAAATCTGGTCAGAAACTGTGCCAAATGGCTGCCTGATCAAATTCACATTTCCTGCGTAATTTTTTTCTTTAAGCCGCTTTTCGTTTAGCCGTAGCCGATACAGCATCTTTCGCTTCAATGCCCAGCAAATAAGCTTTCGCTTCCAACCCGCCCGCAAAACCAGTGAGCTTACCATTTGAGCCAATTACTCGATGGCATGGAGCAATAATCGAAATTGGGTTTTTGCCATTAGCTGCCCCTACCGCCCGCACAGCCTTAGGTTTGCCAATTTGCTTGGCGATTTGCGCATAGCTTCTGGTTTCGCCAAAAGGAATTGTGAGCAATGCTTGCCAAACTTTTTTCTGAAATTCAGTTCCCACAAAATCTAACTTTAAAGAAAATTTCTCCAGGTTGCCGGCAAAATAATCATTCAACTGGCGTTCCGTTTCAACTAACACCGGGTGGTTTTTATTTTCTTCCAGCGCACCTAAACGCACGCGTTTTGGGTCATCATTTTCCCACAAAATTGCCGAAAGCCCCTTATCAGTTGCCACTAGTTTCAGTTTTCCAACTGGTGATTTCATCGTTTTATAAAAATAAGTCATTTCGTCTCCTTTGGCCATGCCAGTAACAAAATTATTTCTGCTTATATATCTCATAAGCGCAGGATGATCTTCTATCGCCCTTGCAGTAATTCACCTGCTTTAGCGGATAATACCCCTTATTAATAAATTTGTCCAATTCCGGATTAGCTTCATGAATACATTGATGCCAGTCAAAATAAGGCATTTCCTTCCATAAGAACACTTGCGGGCTAACATCAAACATAAGTAGCTGCGGCGGGCTTGCCTTTAAATCATCATAAATTGCCTGGTAAACAAAATCCCTCTCGGCAATAAACTTTTCTTCCACATAACACTTATTCTCTAAACTGGTATTTTCATATATTGCCGGCAACATCCATAAATGATGGAACCTAGAACTCCAATTAACATTTGCGTAATTCACCAGCGGAAAAGCCGGATATAAATCCGTGTTGAAAATAAAAATATCTTTAGCATTTTCGGCCTTAATCACATTATCAAGCTCGGCATAAACTTGGTCATCAGCTGGCAGCCGCCCTAATAAATAATCACTATAATCAACTTGTTTTGCATATAGCGCAAATAGAGCAAGAATTGGAATCAGCATCACATAAGCTTTATCCAGTTTGCTAAATTTGAGTTTGGCCCCAAAAACAAAACCGCAAACCAACACAATTAAAAGGCTAACAAGCAAAAGCGGCGGCTCAATAAAACCTATGGTAAACACCAATTGCCGTAAAAAATATAAGCTCAAAAATATGAGCGAAAACACAGCAATCAAAACACTTGAACGAAAATGAAATGCTTTATGTTTTTTAAAAACTAAGGCCGTAAAAATAATAAAATATAATGCAAATGGTTTTAGGTAAATACTTGCAGGAACAATCCCTATAAGCGTTTCTGCTAAAATCGCCATTGCAGCGAGCAACAAAATTACCGGCGGAATTAAAGTAAATAACGAATGTTCAAAACCTTTTTTGAAAGTTGTTTTGAATGCTCGCGCCAATTCCATATGAAAGTTTGTTTCAGAAATAATCATAACCAAACTTAAAAAACTAAACGCCAATAACGGATAATAAGTGTAGCCCCAACCTTTGAACTGAATCACTGGCAAAAGCACCGCAGCGACCAACAAACCAAGCCATAATTTGCACACATCCCGGTTTAACAAATTATCGCTAAAACCTATGAGCAATATAATAAACGGCAGCGGCAAAATATTTCTCAAAAAGCCTGAAATAAGCTCATTATCGCTAAAACGATGGCCATAATAAGTTTTTAATCCCATCGGTAATATTTCATGGAAATAGCTAGGGGTAAAAACATAGACACCGGCAATATAAAGAACAATTGCCGCAAAAAATGTTGGATATAATATTTTTCTATTTTTAAGAATTTTTCTTTTATTCAAAAATAAAACAGCTTCAGAAGCTAAAAAGAAAATTAAATAAAACGGTTTTAAAACAAAACCAAATATAGCAATCGCATAGATAAACCAGCTGAATTTTTCTTTTCTACGATATTTAATCTGTAGGTAAACCGATAATATATACGGCGTTACAAACATAACAAATAAGTGCTCTCTTTCGCCAAAAATCGCTCGATTTAACGGCAATAATATGGTGTAGATAAATAAGCCCGAAACGAGGATTATTTTCTGGGCATCATTTTTTAAGAGCGGGCTAATCAGTTTTAATGTCAGGGCAAATACCAATAACATTAAAACTAGAATGAAAGCATTGAACGTTAAGAGGTAATCAGAACCCGTAACATCCGCAATAAAATTCGAAAGATAATGAAGAGTAAAAATCAGCGGCGGGTTAATTTCAAATAAATCCTTATATAAAGACTTGCCGTTACTTGCTGCTTTTGCAGCATAAATAAGCCAACCAATATCGCAATTGGGCGCTGCGTGAATTATTTTTTCAAAAATCCAAATTAAATAACCGCCCCAGCCATAAAATAATAAAATTTCAACAACCGATAAATTTTTTAATAATTTTATCATGGTTGCTGAAGCGCTGGCAAATTATTGCGTGAAGGTATTTTTTATATATAAATTACATGCAGGCGTAGTTGGGCTGTAGCTACTATTATAACTACTGCCATTCAAGCATCCGCCATTGCCGGCATCTGCCTTAACACTACCAGTCCCTGGTTTTCCATCATCAATTTTCAAATCAATGGCCGTTGCCTGGTTAACCGTAAACGCCGGAAGTCCGGTGATATTTGCTCCAGCAGCGGCGCCTGATGGCAAGCCGAGCAGCATATAATAATTGTTTCCGTCGTTGGTTGTTCCAGTTGCATTGCTTACAAAAGCACCATTTACAACTACAGCGCCGGTTCCTCTTATACCATATGAAACTTCAGGAACATTAAAGCCTGCAGTTATTCCGTTAGCTGTAGGAATAGCAGATAAAGTTACGCCTTTAGGCTTAAAACCCACTGCACTTAAATGCACCCAATAATTGGCAACTTCGCCTGTGAATGTATTAGAAGTGCCAGTGCCGCTACTATCTTCAATTATACCGTTACCATTGCCTGCCGGGCTAAAGTTCTTTGCATCTCCCGGAGTTGCTTTATATGCCGTTTGAAAATTCACCGTTGCAATCGAAAATTGCTGCAAATCTTTAACAAGCTTTTCCGCTTTGGCTGTATCAACCATGCTAGAAGCTACCAAAATGCCACCTATCAATAGACCAATTATTATAAAAACAATTGCCAATTCAACCAACGTAAAACCCGTTCTCTTATTCATAAACTCCGATAGCCAATAATTAATAATTAATACCACAACTTATAGGTTATTAACTTCAATAATCAAACAATATCATTATCTCTACCTAAAATATTTGCATAATCTAATATTACAATTAATACAGAAACATGACTATTACAGTTCCGCTATCAATCATCATTCCGGTTCATAATGAAGAAGACAATATACCTGGTCTTATTAAGGAACTAGACGTTGTCACCAAAAAATGGAAGGTGCCGTCAGAGGTTGTTATTGTTGACGATGCAAGCACCGATGGCACTCTTTCCGCCTTAAAACGCAGCATAAAAAATAAGCCATTTATTCGCATTATTCACCTACCAAAAAATGAGGGGAAAACCAATGCCTGGCGCGTTGGTTTTGAAGCTGCATCGCATGATATTATTGCAACAATGGATGGGGACTTGCAAAACTCACCCGCCGATATTCCCAATCTATTAAAAAAACTGCAACAAGGTTTTGGAATGGTTTCCGGTTATCGGAAATCTCGTAGTGGTAGACCAGTCCAAATATTCTTATCGCGCGTTATTAACCGCACAATCAAATTGCTTACCGGCATCAAACTCACCGATCATGGTTGCGGCATCAAAATCTTCCGTAAAGTTGCGCTAAACAATCTAGAATATAAAAACAGCCTTCATCGTTTCATCGGCTTATGGGTGGCGGCAAATGGCCACAAGGTCACTGAAATTGAAGTTTCAGACCGGCCACGCTGTGCTGGTAAATCAAAATTCGGTATCGAGCGTTTGCTAATCGTACCTCTGGATATCTTCAGGTTTTTCAAACAAAACCCTTCCTATGCCGCGCGCTCATTATTGCTTCTTTTAACCGCGCTTGGCATATTCTTAAGATTCTGGGAAATCGGCCGTGATAATTTGTGGAATGATGAAATGCTTTCCGTCAAATACGCCAAATTACCTGTTCATGAAACCATTTACCAACTCAACAAATACAGCGCCCACCCGCCGCTTTATTTCTGGCTTTTACACCTCTGGATGTGGTTATTCGGCACATCAGAATCCGCCATTCGCTCTTTAGGCGCCGTATTTGGCATCATAACAATTCCTTTGGTTTATCTAGTCGGCAAACAAATCTTTAACTGGCGCACCGGCTTAATCGCTGCCTTTTTATTTACAATAAACCCTTTCCAAATCAGATATGCCCAAGAAGCCCGCGCTTATACTTTGCTGGTATTTGTCGCCTTACTAACCTTGCTTGCCTTATATAATTACGTCGCTGCGAAAAATAGCAAAAAACCGACGCGTAAATTCATTTACTTTTACAGCATTTCCAATTTGTTATTGGTAAACACACATATATACGGTGCATTAATTTGGGTCGCCAATAAAGTCGCCGCACTAATTGTTCTAAGCAAACAAAAACGCGCCACTTGGCTGAAAGCCGAAATCATTCCATTCCTGGGCCTTGCTGCGCTTGCGCCTATGTATTGCAACCAGATTTCCAACACCGATCATTACAACTGGCTGCCTAAAATCAGCCAGATAAAGTTCCTCGAATTCTTCGCCGATGTTCCCGGCAGTTATTGCCTACTCGCTATTTTCTTAGCTCCGGTTATTTTTCTTTTTTCCAAACGCAGCGAGCGCTCAAACAAAAAAACCTTGGCTCTACTTGCCTGGATCATATTCGTTCCGCTGGTAAGTTTCCTCATCACCATATACCAGCCCATTTTCCATCCACGTTATTTCATCGCCTCAGGTGTTGGCTTCATAATTCTTGCCGCCGCCGGTTTTGACAGCATAATAAAATGGCAGAAAAAACTTGGTATATTGTTAATTATAATCGCCACCATATTTTCATTCATCAGTCTTGATCGTCTCTATAAAGAAAGAAAACAGGAGCTCACCTGGGCGGTTGAATGGATGGTTGAAAATCATTATGACCGCAAAGATCAGGTGATGTTCGTCTCGCACTGGGCTGCCTATAATTTCCTCTATTATTTCCACCTCCCTCACATTCCAATTACCGAGCCATATATTGAGTTCAACGCCATCAAAGCAGTCAAACCTTTACACGTGATGACTGATGAAGAATATTTCCGCATTTTCAATGCCGCGACCAACAATGCCAAACGCATTTGGGTTGTAGTTACTGATTTCTCCTATCCGATTTCAGTAATAATGGATCCGCTAAAAGCCAAATATCACATTGTAAAAATGGAAGAGCATGACGGCGGCCATTCGGCTGATCATCACGGCCCAATCACGATGATATTATTAGATCGCAACAGCTAGCTGCTTATCGTGCCGCTTCTTTTCGGCGATCATTATTGAAAGCGAAATCGTTCCTAAAACCAGAAAACCGGTTGCAATCGGAATCAGTGAATTATCATAAAGCTGGCCGATAAATGCACCCAGTGCCATCGAAATTGCCGATGACATCGAACCAGTCACTGCTGAAGCAATTCCCGCAATATGCCCCATTGGCTCCATGGCAATTGAATTCAAATTGCCAAACATCAGGCCGAAACTGAAAAACAAAATCCCGGCATAAATTAAAAACATCCATAAATGCACCGGTATCATCAAATTCACCGCTAGAAATATTACCGAGGCAACCACCATTGCCAGTGTTGAGCGGATACAAATAAACCGCATTCCCAATCTCTCAACAAAGCGCGAATTTAAAAGCGAAGCCGCCCCCAAAGTCAGCGCCAGCGCGCCAAAATAAACCGTGAACATTTTGCCCGTGCCAAACTGCCCTTGAAAAATCTGTTGCGATGAATTCAAATAACCAATCAAACTGCCAAAGCAAACCCCGGTGCAAATCGTGTAACTAATCGTCGTGTGGTTACGCACAATTTCCTTAAAACCATGCACGATATTTTTCGCGCTAAACGGAATTCGCTGCGAAACCGGCAAAGTTTCTGGCAAGCGAAACGTGATCCACAAACCAATCACAATCGAATAAACTATATAGAGCAAAAATATATGCCGCCATGAAGCAAACAGCAAAATCGCCTGGCCAAGTGTCGGCGCAATTGCCGGCACCAGAATAAAAATCATCATCACTACTGACATCACGCGTGCCATATCGCGCCCGCTATATTTATCGCGCACTACCGAAATTGCCGTAACATATGGGCCGGAAACGCCCAAACCTTGAATCAATCTTCCCACCAGCATCATGGTAAAATTATCCGAGAAATAGCAAATCACACTGCCGACCAGATAAAACCCGATGCCGAAATAAAGGACTTTCTTGCGCCCCACCGCATCAGATATCGGCCCGCAGATCAACTGACCAATCGTCATACCGATGAAAATAAACCCAATTACATATTGCACATGGTTAGGGTTTGAAACATTAAAATCCTTACCAATCACGCCAAGCGATGGCAAAAGCGCATCAATCGAAATGGCGATGATAGACATCAAAAACGCCATCAAAACGGTGAATTCTTTTAAACTAGGCTCGCGCAATTTCTGATTTATAGACATTGCGGCTTTATGCAACAGCCGCTGAGTAAAGTATATAAATATTTAAATAACTACTTTCGGCGGCGGCTCAGAATATAGATGAGGTAAATAACAATTATAATATTAATAATCAGCGCGCTGATTTTTAAAATCCCCACTTTTTTGATTATTTCAATAATCTCAATAGGTAATAATGAGGCGGTAATGATTACCGTCATATATTCCGCCCAGCGTTTGGCTTTAAGCAGGCCGATTCCTTCAATCAGATAAAGCAGCGAATAAAACAGCGTGCCAAAACCAATTTTCTTTAGCTGTGATGGGTGAACATCGCCCAATTTATCTATCATGCTGTTTATAAACAAATTTTTAGGATCAAGGTTCAAAATCGCAACCATATGGTGCGCGGTTTTTTCCAGATCATCGCTTTTGAGCAAATGGAAAACCCCAAAACCGATCGCCGCCAATAGGCCCGCGCTTAACAACTTCATCAGCGCAATTAAAAATAGCCCAGCCGGTTCCTTCAATTTCATATGCATAATATGTATATGGCGTTAATTTTCTAAAATTGCAACCTGGCTACATCAACTTGTAAGAACAGAGAGCCATCAGCCCGCGAAGCGGTATTTCAAAGTAGCGCCCGCAGTGCTGCCTTTGAAAAAATTATAAATTAACTAGGGGCCACCTCGCCCGTGGCTTAAAATCCAACCCATCAACCAAACCCAATCGCAATTTCTCTACACCCGCCCAGGCAATCATCGCCGCATTATCCGTGCATAATGCTACCGGCGGGCATATTAACTCCACTTTACTTTTATCAGCCAGCTTCTGCAAAGCCCCGCGTAAATGCAAATTTGCTGCCACGCCGCCCGCCACAACCATTCGTTTCGCACTAGTTGCGTTCAGCGCCGATTGCATTTTCTCCACCAATATTTCCCCAATCCTTTGCTGAAAAGTCGCGGCAATATCTTCAGCTGGAAACTCCCGGCTATCGACAACTTTTTTCACCGCCGTCTTCAATCCGGAAAATGAAAAATCCAAATTCTTTTTCCCCAACAGTGGTCGCGGTAATTCAAACGCATTGGCATTTCCGCTTTTGGCCAGCGCCTCAATCTTCGGCCCGCCCGGCATTGGGAATTTCAGCATTTTTGCCAATTTATCAAATGATTCGCCCACCGCATCATCCAGCGTTTCACCCAGCAATTCATATTGCCCAACACCTTTCACATTCAAAATCTGGCAATGCCCGCCGGATACCAGCAACAGCAAATATGGAAACTCTACATCATCCGTCAACCGCGCCGTCAAAGCATGCCCTTCCAAATGGTTCACTGCCAAAAACGGTTTGCCCAAAACACTTGCCAAAGCTTTCGCTTCCATCACGCCAACAATCACCCCGCCAATCAACCCCGGCCCGGCAGTTACCGCCACGCCATCAATTTCAGCAATCGCCACTCTAGCAACTTCCAACGCCTTCCTGATTATCCCATCCAAAAATTTTATATGCGCTCTACTCGCTATTTCCGGCACCACGCCGCCATAAATTTCATGCTCGGCAATTTGACTGCGCACAACATTTGATAATATCTCTCTATCATCAGTCACCACCGCAGCCGAAGTTTCATCACAACTGGTTTCAATTCCTAGCACTTTCATAATTTACATATTAGACAGTAATACTTTCCGATCAAGGTTTGAGGGCCGGGAGCCGTCAGCCGCGCCGCATCCGGCGCTGTTACCAAACGCGAGCACCCGAGTGCTCGTTTGGTAACAATCAATAATTACTGCGTATTTAATTCGTATTGGCCCTTATTCAGATTCTTCAAATCCCATTTTTTCGCAATCACCATGCAGCGTTTGTTTAAATCATCATCCGTGCCAAAACCATTTAACTCTCGGTTGGCATTGGTTTCGTAATATTGTAGCCGCGCAATAATTTCCTGCCGTGAATTCACCTTTATCGTTTGCAACTCCGCATCACCCATTTTGAAAATCAGCTTAATTTTCCGCGCCGTGTCATCAATATCATCGCTGTTTTTGGTGATGATCTTATCAAATTTCAACGCATCAACTTTTTGCGGCTCAGTTGTTAGGTAAAAATTCAAATATTCATTGGCACAATTTAAATATGAATATTCCTGCACGAGGCGAATAAAATTATCCTGGCTTTTCAATGCCTGCAATTTCTCTTTTTCCGAATCCATCCCCGCATTTAACACGCTAATAATCTGCAAATCCGCCCGGTTTTCTGCCAGGGTTTGCAAATCATGGCCTTGCGCATCGGTAATTCCGCCAAGCACCGCCTTGTTATCAATCAACAATTGCAAAATATCAGTGCGGCCATTTTTCACTGCTTCAATAATCGGCATATTCCCATCAGCAGTTGCCACATTCACCTTCGCCCCTGCCTTAATCAAATACTTCACAATTTTCGGCGCCTCATCATCTTTTCTGATTATCGCAATAATCAAAACCGGAATATTTGCCGGATTAACCGTGTTCGGGTCAGCATTTTGGTCGAGTAATATCTTAACATCTTCCGCCCGGCCGAATGCCACGCGATAAACCAAGTCATTATTCAATTGTGGATCGGTGCTTTTTGCCGACTCATCACTCGCATTGGTTGAAGAAAAATAGCTTTTCTCCACAGAGTTGTGTGAAACTACCTTGGCTTGTGCCGGTAGCGTCAATATTGCCACTAAAAACAATGCAACGCAGGGTAGATACGAGTTTTTATTTCCAAACATGCCAATTCTGCTAATGATATGAGAAATAGTATATATTTTAAATGACTTATAAACAAGTAACTGATTCATGTTTTGCGCCCGGCCAATTAGATAAAGCTGATTTTGCCGCGCTAAAATCCCAGGCTCTAAAAGCGCTTGATGAACTCCGCGCCGAAGAAAAAGCCGGAAAATTGCCAATAATCTCACTTGCCCGCGAAACTGCCGACTTGGCAGAAATCAACCAGTTTGCCGCCAATATCAAGCAAAACTTTGAAACGCTCGTTGTGCTCGGCACCGGTGGCTCAAGCCTTTGCGGCCACGCGCTTACCGGCTTCAAACAAGGCAATTTCAGCACCGCAAAACCCAAAGTGGTTTTCATGCAAAACATTGACCCGGCAACTTTCAGCGAATTTTTCGCCACTAATGATATTAAAAAAACTGCCTTCCTCACCATTTCCAAATCCGGCAACAGCATCGAAACCATCGCCCAGTTCCTCGTCTGCCTAGAACTCGCCAAATCACTCGATATCAAAAAACACTTTTTCTCCATCACCATGCCCGGCGATAACCCGCTCCGCCGCATCTCCGCCAAACATAATATCAAAACCTACGATCATGATCCTAATGTCGGCGGCCGCTTTTCCATCCTCTCACTCGTCGGCCTCATGCCCGGCGTAACCAGCGGCGTTGACGCCGCCAAACTCCGCAAAGGCGCCTGGGAATTTTACACAAACCTCGCCGAACAAGCTGCTGAAGCCGCGGCGCTCCATATTTCCTTCATGCGCCAAAGCATTTGGCATAACGTGCTGATGACCTATCCTGACCGCCTCGAAGACCTCAATATTTGGTACCGCCAAATCTGGGCCGAAAGCATCGGCAAAAATGGCACCGGCTCCACCCCTATCAAAGCCATGGGCACCATCGACCAACACAGCCAAATGCAATTGTTCCTGGCCGGCCGCAAAGATAAATTCTACAATTTCATCACGCTAAAAACCACTGATAGCAAATTCAAAATCCCCAAAGCCGGTGAGCCGGAATTTGATTATTTAAGCGGCAAAAGCTTAGGTGATCTCATCAATGCCGAACAAAAAGCCACCATCGAAACTTTGGTCAATAATAAGCGCCCAGTGCGCGCCATCGAACTACCAAAACTCGATGATGAAGAAATGGGCATGCTTATCATGCACCTGATGCTTGAAACAATCATCACCGCCAAACTCTTGGGCGTAAATCCATTCGACCAGCCCGCTGTTGAAGAAGGCAAGCGCCGCACATGCGAATATATGCGCAAGAACGGCTAAGCCATCAATTTCTCTGCCGCCGCCCGAGCCTCATTCGTGATTTCCGCCCCTGCCAACATCCGCGCCAGTTCTTCCTTGCGTGATTTCGCCGAAAGTTCCTCAACATGCGTCACATTCGCCTTGCCACTTTTTTGCTTGCTCACTTTCCAGTGATGCTCTGCCAAGGCTGCCACTTGCGGTAAGTGCGTCACCACAAAAACCTGCAATTCAGCTCCCAGCTTGGCTAACCGCTCACCAATTGATGCGGCCACCGAGCCTCCGGTTCCTGTATCTATCTCATCAAAAATAATCGTCGGAGCGGTTGATGCGCCTAACAGCACAACTTTCAAAGCCAACATAAAACGCGAAATTTCGCCACCCGATGCAATATCGGCCAAACTCCCGAGCGGCGTGCCCGGGTTGGTTGAAGCCAAAAACTCTACTTTATCCACACCTTTTGCGCTCGGTGCCTGAAGTTCGAATTTCACTTCGAATTTTACTCCTGCCATCGCCAGCGGCTTTAACTCACCGACCAGTCTAGTTTCCATCTTTTTCGCTGCAATTTTGCGCTTTTCCGAAACAGCCATCGCCAGTTTGCTATAAGCATCATCAAGCTCTCCAACGCGCTTTTCCAGCGCTTTCAAATCACCTTCTTCCTCACCCAAAAGCTTCAATTTTTCTGCAACCTCTGCCTGAAATTCTGCCAATTCATCCGCAGGCCGATCATATTTTCGCGATACTTCGCGAATCTTAAACAAACGCTCCTCAATCGCCCCCAGTTTTTCAGGGTTGATCTCTACATCATTTTCTAGCCGCTCCAACTCGCGAAATGCTTCGCCAATTTCCACCGAAGCTTTCTCCAAATATTCAATTGCCGTCGTAAATTTTGAGTTATTGGCGCGAGTCAAAGCTTTCTGCGCATTCATTATTGTTGAATCAATATTCTTATCACGCGTCAATTCTTCAATCACATCGCGCAAAACTTTTATCACCTTCTCATAATCCATCATCTCACGGCGCAAATCTGCCAGTTGCGTCTCTTCACCAGCTTCTGCATTTAACTCGCTGAGTTCTTGAAATACATGGCTTAAATAATCTTCTTCCGCGCGCGCCTTGGCAATTTTACTTTTCCGCTCCACCAATTCTTTTTCAGCATTTTTCCATTCATCAAAAGCTTTTGCCAAACTATCCAAATCTTTTTCCAATTTGGCATATTTATCAATCATCTCGCGTTGCTTGGTTGTTTCAAGCAAGGTTGATTGGTCATGCTGGCCATGAATTTCCACTAAATTCCGCCCAATTTCTTCCAATAATTTCAGCGAAACCGGCGTATCATTTACATAGGCTTTAGATTTTCCATCCGCAGAAATTTTTCGCCTAATCACCAAAGCATCATTATCAATTTCATTTTCCGCCAAAATTGCTTCGACGCGTTTGTTTAAACCAAATTCTGCCGTCACTTCGCCAGATTCTGCGCCAAAGCGTAATATGCCAGCATCGGCTTTTTTGCCCAAAACCAAGCCTAGCGATGATAAAATAATAGATTTCCCCGCCCCTGTTTCACCAGTCAGCGCAGTGAAACCTTGCTTAAAATCTAGCTCAAGGCTTTCAATCAATACGATATTTTTAATATTTATGGATTGCAGCATATGCCGCGAATATACAGATAGTCTTAACTTAATTCAATAATAAGAACCTTGCAAAAATCAGGAGCCGTCAGCCGCCGCACCACGGCAGCAAAGCTGCCTATTAATAATAGGCGTCCTTCGGACGCGAGGCGGCTGTTACTAAATGCGAGCGTCCGCAACGCTCGTTTGGTAACAATTAATCAAGCGAGGCAGGAGGCCGAGCCAGCCTTGAGCGACGCGCCATCGGAGCGGCAGGAGCCGCGCACGGGGCGCGATTATAATTACCAAATATTATACCAAGATTTGCCAGTATCCGCGCTTTCAGCATTCGAATGCGCTGGGATTGAACCCTTCAGTAACAAATTATAAGAATCATCATACCATTTGCTACCCGGGTAATTATGCCCCAAAACTGATGCATATTTCTGCGCTTCCGGCACAACGCCAAGTGCTAGGTAACATTCCACCAAACGGTGCAGCGCTTCTTCAATTTGGGCTGTGCGTGGATATTGTTCAACCACGGTTTTGAAACGGTTGATTGCGGCAATATATTGTTTTTTATTTAAATACCAACGGCCAACTTCCATCTCTTTGCCAGCCAATTGGTCATCGGTTAAATCCAATTTAAACTGTGCGTCGCGGCCATAATCCGAATCCGGATAACGTGCGATAACATCTTTTAGTGCCTGGCGAGCTTTAACCGTCATTTCCTGGTCGCGACCAACATCGGAAATCTGGTTATAATAGCAAAGCGCGGTCAAATAATAAGCATATGGAACATCCGGGCTACCCGGCGATAATTTGATAAACCGCTGCAAAGTATTAATCGCATCATCATATTGCTCAGCCCTGTAATCCGCATAAGCCGCTTGAATTTGCGCGGTTGAAGCCCATTTCGAATATGGATGCTGGCGCTCAACTTCTAAAAAATCCTTGGCCGCAGTTTTATAACTATGATCAGCCAGCTTATCCTGCGCCTCATTATACATCTCTTCCGGCGGCTTGGTATTGGCATCTTCGTCCAAATCTTTATCCTTATGCGAACAAGCAGATATGCCAAGAACGAGGAATAGACTTAAAATTATTGTTTTTGCATGCATGGATGGTTTATAAATCAATCACAATGAACAATCAACAATCACTTGGCGAGCCACTACCCAATACGAAACATGCGGTTTCCGTAAGCCTTCCCACCTGGGCGGATGTGATTGGCTATGAAGAAGGGAACCCGCGCGTAATCAACGCGATGAAAACCGGCTATCCACGCTTCGTCTATAATGAAATCACCAAAAAATTATTCAAAGAAGCTGAAAAAAAATTCGCAGAAGCGGATGAATTCTGTCTCGTTTTCCCATCAGAACGTGTCGCAAAACTCTGCGTAAAATTCTGCCATAAACAGCAACCGGAAACTCATAACCAACTTTCCATCAACAAATTTTCTGATGGAATTTGGGCAGTAACTTTTCACAATAGCTTACAAAAACTCGCCAAATCATTCTGGCAGCATGCCGGTTTTATCGTCAGCTCCCGCCAGGCTGAAGCGGTTCTTGAACATCAAAAAACCAATAATGGCGCCGCCGAAAAACAAAATATTCAAGAACATTTGAGCACATTAACTGGCGAGAAAGCTGAAAACATCTACCTCTACCCATCCGGCATGGCCGCAATTTTTTCAGCATTCGAAATCAATTCAACTGGCCCAACTATCCAGCTCGGTTTCCCTTATGTTGATACTTTAAAAATCCAGGAAAAATTTGGCCACGAAACTATTTTCATCTCCGATGTCGCCAATCTTGCTGAGCTTGAAAAAACCATTAAAGCGAAAAAGATAAGCGCAGTATTCACCGAATTTCCAACCAATCCGCTGCTGACTGCAGTTGATCTTGAAAAGCTCTCAACAATCTGTCGCGCCAACAAAATTGCGCTCGTCATTGACGACACTCTCTCCACCTGGGCCAATGTCGATTTAACCCCTTTTGCCGACATCATCGTTTCATCCTTAACCAAATTCTTCTCCGGCATCGGCGACGTGCTCGCCGGCTCGCTAATACTCAATTCAAAATCCCCATTATTTGCCGAGCTTAAAACCAAACTCGACGCGCAATATGAAGATTTGCTCTTCGGCCCCGACGCAATCGTGCTTGAAAAAAACAGCCGTGATTTCGCTACCCGCATCGCAAAGGTGAATGAAAACGCTGAAAATTTATATGACTGGCTCAAAGCTCAAAACTCAAAACTCAAAGCTCAAATTTACTACACCAAAGGCAACCCAGTTTACGAAAAATACAAACGTAATGGTTACGGCGGAATAATTTCACTAGTACTACCTACCCCCGAACAAGCCCAAAAATTCTTCGATGCACTAGACGTAAAAAAAGGCCCCAGCCTCGGCACCAACTACACCCTCGCCTGCCCCTACACAATGCTCGCCCATTATACCGAGCGCGAATTTGCTTCAAAAGCCAACGTCCCCTTCCACCTCATCCGCATCAGCGTTGGTCTAGAGGATATTGAAGAGCTGAAAACTAAATTTGAAAAAGCTTTTGGCGGAATTTAAAGTTACTTTTCCAATGTAACAACATCTAATTCACTCAAAAGGTCTTTGCCTTTTTTCCGCTGAATAGAAGCAACCTTTTCACGAACTTCCGCTTCCAATCCCGCCGGCAACGCTTCTTCGGATTGGTTGGTTATTTTTTCACCACGGCTATTATGCAAGAACATGTTTAATACCTGGTCCGTAAATAAAGGCACTTGTGATGAGCCAATATCTGTCGGGTAAAATCCTTTCTCGGTCAGTGTTTTTCTAACCACTCGCAAAGCTTCAACCGCTTTACTTCCGGCCAGAAAAATTTCGCTCTCTCTTGCCCCAGACATTACGCTATATAAATCCATCATCTGGTTTGTATAATATTCCGGCAAATTCTGCGCCCGGCAGAAATGCGCTAAATTAAGCGAAGAAAGCACAGGAATTGGATTGGTTCTGCCAAACACTTCAAAAGCAGTATGATACACTTCTCTGACATCGCCCTTACTTACACGCATACCTTCCTTAAAGATTTTCAGAAACGGTTTTATAAGATCTGTATCAACCTGCGGATCATCCATCTCTGCCGTTCTGTTCGCCAAAAACTCATACCGCTGCATAACCGCTTGTGTAACTTCGGCAGCAAGCTCTGCTATTGCCTCCAGAAGAAATTCGCCACGTTCTTCTGCTAATTTAACACCCAATGGGCAACCATTTCGTGATTGCGTAAAATTCATCCTCGCAATTCGCTGCTGTCCTTGCATTCTTTGTTTTTGCTCTATCTCACCGTTAATTGCATTATAATTATTTCGCGCTTTAGCACATTCAACCTTAGCTTCGCCATATTCTCTTAAATTAGAGATGAGCGCTGAATTTTTTTCCTTACGGCTTCCTACCCAATTTTTTATACCTGGCACAAATTCAAGTAAACCAGGTTTTTCTAAACTTTTTATAGTTGCAGCTATCTCAGCCGAATTTTTTGCAAGTTCTTCTATTGCTGTTGAAGAAAGTTCTTCGCGTTTCTGATATACTTCTGTTTCCTGTTTTTCCCAAGCAGCTTTAGCTGTTACCCTTTTCTCTTTCAGTATTACGAGTTCAGGCTCCAACCTTTCTATTTCTTCTTGCGCGTGCTCTATATTAACTTGATAGAATTTAAATCTACTCAGCAAATAATCTTCACCTGCTGGTGATTTTATAATAAGTTCCAATACTGGCGGCGAAATTATAAATTCTTCAGATTTTTGTAGCTGATTTAGGAAAACAGATGCCAAAGAAGCAAGCGGAAGCGCATTTTTACTACTAGATCCATATGAAGCATATACCAGATCTATTTCCTTCACAAAATCTATGGCAGCACTACCATTAAGTTGTGGCGCACCATTAACTTGATCTGCAAAAGCATCAAATGCTTCCAACATTTTGCTTATGACAAAATTCATGCCTTTAAAATGGCTATTTAGAG
>Ga0206927_1093_pt2 | contig 19290 bp, 14 predicted proteins | sample Alteio_BWOrgHeat_60_FD_153249 | JGI IMG/M metagenome (GOLD analysis project Ga0206927, IMG submission 153249) | Enriched cells from forest soil in Barre Woods Harvard Forest LTER site, Petersham, Massachusetts, United States -... | ecosystem: Environmental > Terrestrial > Soil > Temperate forest >... | reverse complement strand
AATCAACGCGCTGGCGTTCAATTCTTCGTTTGCTTTCCGATTTGGCCAAGCCGGAGGTCTCGGGGGGCGGCGCCGACGGGCTTGTGTTTGTGATCCAGCCGCTCAGTGCCAGTCTGGGCAGCGACGGTGGAGGCGAAGGTTACGCAGGCGTCAGCCCCAGTATTGCAGTAGAGTTCGATGTCTACCAAAATGAATGGGACCCGGACAACAGTCACGTCGCCGTCTTGGTGAATGGGGATGTTCAAACTCACAAAGCTTTGTACTCGACGCCTACTCCAATGCTCGATGGCAACATCCGCTACGCCTGGATTGACTACGATGGGTCAATCCTAGAGGTTCGGGTTAGTACGGCGAACTCGAAGCCCTTGAATGCAAGCATCCGCTATGCGATTGACATTCCTGCCACGCTTAGACAGAACATCGGGTATGTCGGATTCACAGCTGGGGAGTCCGATTTCACCCTATCTGGTTCCGGGGATCGGGCTGGGATTGTTCGCATTGCTCGCAACGCTGGGATGGTGGCGAAGAGAGTGGCTGCATTACTGGACAAGAAAGCCGCTCTTCCTCCTGAGCAGAAGGTTTCACCGAACAGAGAAAGGCGTTCCCTGGACGAATTATTCGGGGCGAACGCTTGAACAGCGGTATCAGGTCTTCGATCCAATTTCGCGCAGTGAGTTTTCCATTACCTATCTGGCCAAGCAATTGGAGACCGGACGGAAGGTAGTGATCAAGGTTTTGCACCGGACACCTGGACAGGAACGCTCTGTGCGACACCGCTTCGCCCAAGAAGTGGCGGCCCTCCATACTCTGAATCATCCCGGACTGGTGCGATTGCTGGACTCTTGGATTTCTCCGGAAGGAGAACCGTGTCTGGCAATGGAGTACCTGGAAGGTCCCACCCTTCGAGAGTTGCTCACGAAGGCGGGAACGTTCGCTCCAGAACAATTGGCAGGAATCGTGGAGCAGTTGGGCGACGCCGTCGGTGCAATCCACGAACGGGGAATCGTTCATCGGGATTTGAAGCCGGAGAATATCATTGTGCTCGGCATCGGCACGCCGGACCAACGGACCGTCGTGATTGATTTCGGCTCCTCCGCGTTGCGGGGAAAGGCAGAAGACCAGGAGAACACGATCACGCTGACGGGGTCGCTTCACTACATCGCGCCGGAGCGGCTGGGTGGGCAATACTCTTCCGCGAGCGATCTGTATTCGTTGGGTGTGATCGTACTCGAGATGGGGAGCGGGAAACGTCCGGCCGAAATGGATGTCACCCCGTTGGAGCCCGAGTTCATTCAACTCACAAGCTTGTGGGCGGGGACGGCGGCAGCGGAAACGCTCGTGTCCGCGTTGCAGCATCAACCTTCACGGCGGCCTCCGCGCGTGACTGACTGGGCGGAAGAACTGTCAGGACAACTGCGCGATTTCAGCGAGCGCTCTCGAGACGTTTCGCCATCCACGTAAGTCCAAAGTCGCAATCGGCCCGAATTCTCCATTCGGGACAGTTTAAACGCTGCGCCGTCTCTTCGATGGTAAGTTGCTCCACAAAACGATAGCTGATCGCTTTCGCCGCACGCGAGTCGATCTTCCCCAGGGCTTCGAGGGTCTGCTTTACAGCCATGCGATCTTCCGTTATTGGAGAATAATTTTCTACGCGCATCAGTAAGTCCGCAATAACTTCAGGGGAGACGTGGCGTCTGACGGCCCGAGTCCGTCGAGCATGATCGATCAGCGTTTGACGCATCACCTTGGCGGCAAGCGAATAATAGTGCTCTCGACACTGGATCGGCGTCGAAAGCCGGCGGAGTCTCTGGAGGAACGCCTCGCTCACAAGATCAGTGGTCTGCATCGTGTGGCCGCGCCGTTCTCTGCGGAGCAAAGATCGAGCGATGGTGCGAAGTCTGTCGTAAGCGGCGGAGATCGCTCGATCTTCTGCCGACCGGTCGCCTTGCTGGGCGAGATTGAGAAGAAACGTGAGGGAATCATCCATGTGGGGCCGGATCGAAAAGTCTAGCATATCGCACCGACGGTGGTCGGCAAGAGTTCTGTGCGCCGTTAAGGTCGCCGAGAGAATGGCGTGACAATCGCGTATCAGGGCCGGGCACGGGCGATCGAACGGCGTGAGCGTTCAGAACTTCCGCAGGGTCTATTCCGCCGCGCGGTCTGCCGTGACATCGCGGAGGGGCTGGCGGCGGGCGCCCCCGATCGACGCCATCGTGACGTTGAAAATCGACAAGAAAGAAGGTCTTGCTCTTTCCGTTGTAGACGTGTGGAATCACGACCGGCCCGCCGATCGTGCCGCCGGGATCGTTCTGCACGTACTTTGCGGAGGTGGCCGACGGCGAGAAAACGTCACGCGCGTTGAGTAGGCGGTTGCGAAACAGATCGTAGACGCTGCCGTGCAGCGCATTCGTGCCGGACTTGGAACTTGCGATCATCACACCGCCCCCCGTGTGCCCATACTCCGCCGAGAACGGCGTCGTGATCACACGGAAAGCCTGGACCGCATCAGGACTCGGCGTATAAGTGTAGGTCTCGTCCGAGGGATTGGTCGTCGGCAAACCATCGACAAGGATTTCGTTCGTTACCCGCCGTCCGCCGCCCAGACTGAAATCGTTGATGTCGGTGTAGTTATTGACCGTCGAGGTGACGCCCGGAACCAGCTTCGACAGGAGGAACGGCGAACGCCCACGGTCATTCGTCGCGAGCATCGGCAGATTGACGAGTTGATCCGCATCGATGACCTGCCCAATTTCCGGGGAAACATAATCCACTTGAGTCGCGGGAGCGACGACCTGAATCACCTCGGAAATGCTGCCCACCTCGAGCGTCGGATCTAAGCGCCACCGCTGGTCGATTTGCAACAGCACGCCAGATACGAGATGCGCTTTGAAGCCTGGAGCCGTGAATTCGACGCGGTAAATACCGGGCTTAAGGTACGACACGATGAAGTCTCCGGAGGCATTCGTGATCGTTCCCGAGCGCGCGTTCGTCCCATCCTCCGTGACCGTCACAGCAACTCTCGAAATAGGAAGCCCTGCGAGGTCAATTACTCTGCCGCCAATTGAGCCCGTATAGCTTTGAGCAAATAGCGGAATTACAAAAGCTGCGATTGCGAGCCATCTCATCGGGAATGCGTCCTCCGCCAACGCGCGCACAGGGTCCTCATGGTAGATAAGGATATTAGGATAGAGGATGCGCAGGTTAAAATGCCAAATGCCCGCCAATTACGCGAAACCGGAGCGGGTGTTTTGCGTGGTGGTAACCTTCTTCGATTGGGGGTGTGATCGTTCCTAGTGCGAATAGGGTCGGCTTGAGCGCCGTAATCGGGCTGTGTCTCTGCCTGCGTGCCCTCGCCGCGGAAAGACCTGTGCTGCGATTCTTCGCGGACCCAAGCCAGGCCATCACTCCGCTAAACTTGGCTGAGGACGCAAATGGGGATTTGTGGCTTGCAGCCGAGCACGGAGTTTTCCGCTTTGATGGCCAGCATTTTGTGCGCATTCCCGGAGATTTCGTCGGCCCGAGCACAGTTGCCATACTAGAAGGGCGGGCAACACTGGTCGGTGCCGACAATGGTCTGTTTTTGATTCGAAACGGATCCACGGTTCGGCTTGCGCCAGAGCCAGTTTACGAATTCCTCAGGCTGGATGAGAACCTCGTGCTCGCGCGACAGTCCCAGGGAATCGTGGCAGGCTTCTCGGACGGCAACAAGTTCGTGCTTCGCTCTCAGCACGCGCTCTCGGGACGTCTTCCTTGGGCCGCGCTGGACGGCTCACTCTGGGGCGTTTGCGGCAACTCTCTTTGCTCCGTTCAGAACACCGCCGGACTGAGGGAGGCTGTGCGCCAAGGCGAATTCGCAAAGTATGTGGCGAAGCTTTGGCAAGTGGTTCCCTCGATGCCGTTGGCGGATCAAGATTTCATCCAGTACGCACTGCCGGACTCGCACGGCGGCTTTTTCACGCGGAATAGCAGCGTCGTCTATCGAGTCAATCCCCACCAGCGTCCCCGCGAATATCGCGTGGGCGGTTTTACTCGAGCGCATTGGCAGCCAATGTTGTATCAGGATCACTCAGGGCGGATCTGGGTTTCCGGAGACCAGTTATGGGTCGCAGAAGACGGCACACTCCGGCGATTCCTCGCTGCGCAATTGGAAGGGAAACAGGTCACTGCCATATTCGAAGACTCGCGTCACCATCTATGGTTTGGTCTGACAAATGGGGGGCTGGCAGTGATGGGGCTCGACCCTATCATCGAAAGCTGGGCCACACCGGAGTCATTCGGACAGATTGACGCTCTAATGCGGGAGAATTCCACGACGCTTCTCGCCGCGACCGACCAGGGCATGCTGCTTCAAAAACGGGGCGACTCGCCGTGGAAACAGCTGTCGCCAACAAGTGATGCTCCCATTAATCAGATCGACGGCGCGGGCGGACGGCTGCTTGGCCTGATCCGGCTCGGGCCTCCCGTTCAGCTTTCTTCCGAAGGGCGTGTAACGGGGCCCATCGCAATCCCCCCCAAAACGCCCACGGATGCATTCCGGCGGCTTGTCGGCGCCGCAGACGGAACTTTCTTCTTAGGCGGCCAACAACCGGAGGGTCTCTACCGGATCACGGGCAATCAAGCAAAGGTCGTACCGTTGCCCGCGGGTCACAACGGTCGCGTACAGGACATCGAGTTTGACACGCAGGGCAAGGCGTTCGTGGCATTTGAAGGGGGAGTGTGCCGTATGGAGGGAGAGGTCTGCCGACTCGTTGTCTCTTTCTCAGACGGCTTGCTCAGTCCCAAGCTGCGCAGTATCGGGATTGGGCCTCCGGGAGAGATCTGGGTTGCGTATCGCGACGCGAAGGCGTTTTCGCGGCTGCGGTACGTGGACGGTCGTTGGATCGCGCAACATTTCACGGAAGCGAATGGTTTTTCCGACGCCGACACGCAGTTTCTCCGTCGGGACAGACGCGGCTGGGTGTGGCGTGGAACCGGTGAGGGGCTCTTCGTATCGGACGGAGTTCATGCGGAGCCGCAGGATTGGCTTCAGATTACAGAGAAGGTCGGATTGCCTTCGCGAGACGTCAACCGTTTCGGATATCTGGAGGATAACGATGGCAGCATTTGGATCGGGACCGCCCGGGGGATTGCGCATCTGCATCCGTCCAATTCGTGGTTCACGACGAAATCCGCTGTTCGCTTGTCGGATGTGAGGTACGGGGGGAGCTCATTCCCAGATCCGGCAATTTTCCCCCGAGCATTTCAAGTCAAGACTCCTGTCAGTATCGGCCTTGCCGCCGAGCAGTTACTTCCTGTCCGCTATCGGCTCTTGCCGAAAGACGCCGACTGGCACGCCAGCCGGGACATGGAGGTGCGCTTCGGACAACTCGACGCCGGACACTACCAATTTGAGGCTACGTCGGGTGATGACGGAGATGTCGCGCGTTATGTCTTCGATGTGACCGATCCCGTGCGGGACAGGAATCGCGCGGTGCTCCTGGCCGGGTCTGCGCTCGCCGGACTCGCCGGGATAATGGGCATCGCGTGGCGGCGCAAGAAGCTCAAAGCGCGCTCTGCCAAAGTCCTTCCGGATCTCGCGGAATGGCGCTTGGCCGCCCTGAATTCAGGGGCGCAGGATTTGATTGGGACGACCCTCGACGGGCGATTCAAGGCTTTAACCGTAGTGGCTCGCGGCGGTTTCGGCACGGTGTTCGACGGATTCGATCTGCGTGAGAATCGCCGGTGCGCGATTAAAGTTTTCAGTCAGCAATTCGCGGACGAGTGGGTCACTCGCCGGTTTCAGCACGAAGTGGCGGCTCTCGAAGCCATCTCTCATCCCCGTATTGTTCGCATCTACGGCCATGGTGCGACGTCCGATCAGATGCCTTATCTCGTTATGGATTTCGTCGAGGGTTGCACCCTTCGCGAATTCTTCAAGGATGGAGTGCCCACGCCGTTGACGAACGCGCGTCTTCTGCGCCAGTTGGGAGAGGCGCTCGAAGAGATTCACACGAATGGAATCTTCCATCGCGATCTTAAGCCGGAGAACATTATGATCCAGAGCGGCGAAGGCGGTCACGATCTGGTGTTGATCGATTTCTCGGCCGCAGTTATGAAAGACCCGGGCCGCACCATGCATGGCTTTTCGAGCGCTGTGGGGACGATGCACTATATGGCGCCCGAACAGACCGCCGGGTTCTCCGGCGTGACGAGCGATATCTACAGCCTCGCCAAAGTCGCGATCGAAATGATCGTTGGAGAGCGCGTCTCCATTCTGTTTCCCGATACGTTGTTGGATTTACATGTCCATGTGCGGGAACTGGCGAGGAGCCTTTCTGTCAAGCTCTCTCCCTCCACCGTCGATTTGCTGGCCTCCGCTCTGCAATTCGATCCCTCGCTTCGGCCGGCCAGCGCTGCGGCATTAGCAACCGCCATCGCGGCAGACCTGGAAGATGCGACCTGACGTCCCCTTGCGCTCTTTATGGCGTTACGGTCAGAACCGACTGGGTGGCGATCCCGTTGTAAGTCGCGGTGATGATCACGGACGTGGGCGCCAGGACCGGCGAAGTGGCGATCGTAAAGTCGGCCGAGGTGGTCGCTCCGGCTGCGACCGTGATGGAGGCGGGCAGTGTCACGACGCCCGGAGTGTCGCTCGAAAGAGTCACCACTGCACCGACTGGCGGAGCAGGAGCGTTCAACTTCACTCGGTCTGATTTGCTCGAAGCTCCGCCTTGTACAGTCGCCGGAGACAACGTCAATGCGGAAACCGCCATGGGGTTGATCAGCAATGTATCCGTCTTGCTGATGCCGCTGTACGTTGCGGTGATCGTGACCGAGGTGGTCACAGGGACCATCGCCGTCGGAATCGGAAACGCCGAGGATGTGGATTGGCCTGCGGGAATCACAACAGTCGCAGGCGGAGTTGCAGCAGGATCACTGCTGGTCAGTTGGATCGTGGTTCCACCTGAAGGAGCGAGGCCCGATACCGTCAGCGTCGCAGTTGCGGCGACAGTTCCTACCAAAGATGCCGGCGAGACTTTTATCGCGGACAGAGATGCGGGATTCACGGTTAGGACGGATTGCACGCTCACGCTATTGTAGGTCGCAGTGATCGTGACTGCCGTCCGGGTCGTGACTGGGGCAGTCGCGATGGAAAAATCCGGCGAAGTTGTCGATCCGGCCGCGATGGTTACCGACGCCTGAAGTGACACGATCGTGGGCGTGTCGCTGGAAAGCGACACGATTGCACCTGACGGCAGGGCTGGCGCGTTTAGTTTCACCCGATTCGAGTTACTCGAAACTCCACCCGATATCGTCGCCGGCGCCAGAGTCAGCGTGGACACTCCGAGCGGGTTCACTACCAGTGTGTCCGTCTTGGAAATACCGCCGTAGGTTGCGGTGATGATTGCCGAGGTGGCTGAAGAGACCATTGTGGTCGGAATCACGAACGCCGGGGAAATCGATTGGCCAGCCGGAACCAAAACGGTCGCGGGTGGGATCGCCGACGGATCACTACTGGTCAGTTGCACCGTTACTCCGCCACCCGGAGCGACACTGGTCAGTGTGATCGTGTTGCCGGTGGCGGCCACGCTTCCGACCACTGACACAGGCGCGATCTTCAACGAGGCGAGAGCCGCGGGATTCACCGTCAAGAGCGCTTGTGTGCTGATGCCGTTATACGTCGCCGTGATGGTGACGGCCGTGGGAGTGGTCACGGGCGATGTCGTGATGGTAAAGTCCGGCGAGGTTGTAGATCCCGCTGCGACGATGATTGACGTGGGCACGGCGGCTGCCGCCGGAGTATCGCTTGAAAGAGTCACGACGGCTCCGGAGGGAAGCGCGGGGGCGTTCAGCTTGACACGATTGGAGGTGCTCGACGCTCCTCCCGATAGTGTTGCCGGCGCCAAAGTCAGAGTGGACACCGCCAATGGGTTCACCACAAGGGTGTCCGTCTTGCTCACGCCGTTGTAAGTTGCAGTGATCGTCACGGTCGTGACCGTTGTCACCATCGCAGTCGGAATGGCAAAAGCTGAGGACGCCGACTCGCCGCCCGGCACGACGACCGTCGCCGGTGGAGTTGCCGCGGGATCGCTGCTGGTGAGTTGGACAGTGATTCCGCCGGCCGGAGCCATGCCAGCCAGTGTCACGGTGTTGCCCGTTGCAGACACACTTCCGATCACGGAGGCCGGTGCAACCTTCATCGACGAAACAACAGGAGCGTTGACGACCAGGCTGCCGCTTCCGTTCAGGCCGGAGGTGTTCGCGTAAATGACGACCGTCGAATCAACCCCCACAGGAGAAGCGGAAATGCTGAAGTTGGCAACTTTCGCTCCTGCGCTCACTGTTACCGTCGGGGGAACCGTCGCCACCGTGGGGTTACTAGAGGAGAGGTTTACGATCAGTCCGCCCACGGGAGCTGCCGTAAGCAGGTTGAGCTTTCCGGTGACCGCTTTGCCTCCGACTACCGTGTTCGAGGAGAAACCTACCGTAATGCCGCCCGGGGAGATATTGGTGAGGGTAAAGACGGCGGGAACGGATACTCCCGTCACGGAGGCAGTAACGGAATAGGTTCCCGGAAACGCATTAGCAATCGGCGTCGGAGCCGTCGCGATGCCGTTGGCATCCGTGGTGACCGTGGCGGTGGGCGACGAGTTAAAGCTTGCGCTGGGCCCTGAGGTGGGGGCGGTGAACGTAACGGTGGTGCCCGCGACAGGATGACCGCCGGGATCGGTCACGAGGGCTTGCAGAGGTATCGTAAATGCCCCTCCCATGTTCGTGTTCTGCGGAGTCCCGACCGTGGCGATGATGGACGCAGGCTGCCCTCCATTGGTAAAGCTATAGACTGCTCCGCCGTTGGCACCAACTCCTTGGAGGAAGTGATTCATTGCGCCAATGAGCAGTGTGCCTCCATCGATTGCTACAGCGCTGCCAAAAAAATCGCTTAACGCGGCGTCGGGGGCGTTCAGCGTGGCTTGGTAACTCCAGGTCGGAATGTCGTTCAAAAAAGTCCGTGTGTAGATGTAAACCGAGCCTGCGCCTCCATTCCCTGAGATATCGCCGATGATTGCGGTATCGCCAACGAGCGCAACAGTGCCAAGAGCCCCTAATGGGGGTCCATATAGCACGTCCTGAAGCGACCAAGAACTCCCTGAGCCCGTAAATATATAAGCGGCAGAAGGGTAATTGTAGGAGCCGATGATTGCGGTTCCGTTGTATAACGCGAGACTAATTCCAAAGCGATTGCTAACGCCGTCTGGTGCCGATAGCTTGGCCTGCTGGCTCCACGTGCTACCGGCCCGAGTGAAAATGTACGCCGCGCCGGCTGGCCCGTAGGGGTATATGCCCTTAGTGTTGGCGCTTATCAACGCCGTGTCTCCATCGAGGGCGACGGCCCAACCGAACTGATCAAACTGAAAGCTATCTGCGGTGATAAGTTCGGCTTGCTGTGTCCACGAACTGCCGCTCAACGTGAAGACGTAGGCGGCGCCCGCGTAGGGATAGCCATTGACAACCTTTCCATACGCGCCGATGAGCGCCGTGTCCCCACTGAGCGACACGGACGACCCGAAGAAAAGACCCTGAGCATTGTCTGGAGCCGTGAGTTTGACCTGCTGGGTCCAGATTGAGCCGTTGCGCGTGAAAACATATACAGCACCGGCTTGTCCAAGGCCATCAACGGTACTCTCGTAAGCGCCGATGAGTGCAGTGTCGCCGCTCAGTGCGACGGACCACCCGAACCCATACCACTGGTCGTCGGGCGGGGGAGTTAGTTCTGCTTGCTGCACCCAGCCCGAGCCGCTATTCGTGAAAATGTAAGCGGAACCTACGCGGCAGTTACATCCGTGGGGTCTGTTGATCGCGCCGATCAACGCCGTGTTCCCACTGAGGGCGATCGCGGAACCGAAACTATAACCACCACCTTCATCGATTGCAGTCAACTCCGACCCCAGGATCCACGGATCGATCGCGACGGGATAGCTCGCCCCACTGTCGTCGATGAGGAGCCTTACCTCGCGACCGCTCACCTCCATGTGACCAGCAAGACGCCGTCCCGTCGAATCCCAGCTCTTCAAACCGCTGTAGCTGGCGAAGGCTTGGTTTCCATCGCGGAAAATCGCTCCTCCATCTTGCGCCACGACCTCGAAATCACCGCCCAGCCGAAGTGTCAGAGTGAGAGGTCCCTTCGTGCCTGGGCGCTTGTCAACGGTGAATCCCTGCTCGATTCCTCCGTTTCCCTTGACGTACCATTCCGTGATTCCTGAACGCCGGTACTCGGTGCGCGATCCTTCAGAGTGCACTGACGCGTCTTTTCCAAACCCAACCAGCTCCATGGAGTAATCTCGCCCTAACGTGGAAAACACAGGACCATTCGCCTCGAACCGGACCTGCGTAGTGCCGCCTTCGCCGCCAGAGACGGCAGAGCGATACGCAGACACGAGACTGTCGAATCGGCCTTCGCGCTTCAGTTCTTCGATCGCCGATAAGCCCTGGGCCGTATCCAACTTGACCTCTCGTTGAGTCGTCTGAGCCGCGGCAGCAACGGAGAGCCAGATGAGACCAAATGTGATACCGACTGAAGTTTGCAACATGCTCACACTCCTTGGAAGAAGACGAATGTTTGTAGATACATTCGGGTCTACGCAGACCAGCGCAAAAAACGCCAAACATTTCTTCTTTCCGCGATCGGCTGATCGTGAGCAGACGCGAAACGGTACCGGGATTTGACCGAGCAACTAAAAGGCGTCGGCTGCTTAGTCTCTTAGACGGTCTTTCAACCAGTCGCGGCCCTTGTTCCAGCGGTGGCGGACTTGGCGCAAACTGAGGTGGGCGATCTCGGCAGTCTCTTCTAACGTGAATTCCGCGAAATAATGCAGATCCACCACACGGGACACGGAGGGATGCTCCTTTTCGAGCTGCTCCATGAGCATTCCCAGCTCGATCATCAGCTCCGGCCCAACTGAAGCGGGATGGGCTCTTGCCGGCACGTCTGTCGACGACAAGAGAATCTGGCCGCCGCCGCGTGACTTCGCCAGCCTGCGGCGAGCAAGGTCAACCAGGACTTGCCGCATCGCCCGCGCCGAGATCGAGTAAAAGTGTTCGCGATCCCGAATCCTCCATCCGCCCCCGCGGAGTTTCTGTATCCAGAACTCATGGATCAGCTCCGTTGTCGAAGCCAATTCAGCATTCCGAGCTCGTTTCAGGCGACTGGAGGCAATGCGCCGGAGCCTTGGCAGAATTTCGCGGAAGACCGTGTCCTCGATCTCGCGATCTCCGTCTAAGTATCGCCGGAGTTTCTCGGTGAGCAGGCCCATAGACGAGAATGGTGAGGATAGCACATATCATCATCGCCCTTCAGTTTCGCTACCAGTGCGCTGGTCTTGATGGTCAGAAGATAGCGTCACCTGTGGGCGTTTATTGATCCTGCCAGTCTTTGAACCGTGGAATGGGGATTCGGGCACCGGGCGACAGGCTTCCCGAAAGGCAATGCATTTGACGAATCACGCGGTCGGGCCGGCACCTGCCGTTCAGGATCACACGGTGAGAATTCCGCGCGTCTCGTAAACCGACGGCTTGTAGAACATCGCCCGCGAGAGTGCGAGGATGAGCGCGACCGCGCCGTCGATCCGCTTCTGGTCTTTGAAGCGATCGGGCTTCACGGGTCGGATATTGTCGTTGCCGTCAGACTTGACGCGCACGCAGTTGATATTCCAGTTGAGGATCGGGTGTCCCTCATGCCGAAGTTTTTCCTGGAGCGCCAGTTCCAGAAGCTTCTTCGTCGGCTCGCTCATATGAGTAAAGCGCTGCGGAACGGGGATGCACTTCAGTCCAAGCTCTCCGGTCAACTCGATCGAAAGTTGCAGCGCGTGGTGGGGATCGAACGCGATCTCCCGGATATCAAAAACCTCGGACGCCCAGGCGATCTTCTTCTTGATATCGCGCAAATCGATCACGTTTCCTTCCGTGACCTCTAAGAATCCCTGCTCTGCCCACGCGCTATAAGGCATGCGGTCTGCGGACTCCCTTTGGCGAATGCGATCCCTCGCCATCCAAAACATTGGGAGCACGTCAAAGGTCCCGTCGGGGTCGGGAAACAAGAGCACGAGTGAAGTGAGATCGGTCGTCTCGCTGAGATCGAGCCCCATGTAACAAGACCTTTCGACCAGCGAACGTCGCTCGCCGGCGCAGGCCTTCCAGACATCGCGTGGCATCCACTCGGTTTCCGTCGAAAGCCAGATGCCGAGCTGATAACGCTTGAAGGCGGCTTGGAGTGTGGGCTGATTGATCGCCGCACGGCACTCCGCTTCGATGGCGGAAAGTTTCAGGAATCCACCGTTGGTTTCAAGCGACGGATTCGCTTTTGCCCAGACAGCCGGGCTGGTCCAATCGTCCTTGGGATCCGCGGCGTGGATCTCGCCGTAGAACTGAGGATCGCTAAAATCCCCAGCCTCGATGTGCCGCACACGCGCGTGCTCGAGCCAGGCAAGCGGACTTTCGTCCTGCGTGGAGCCCGCTGTCGTAATCTCGAACACCAACGGCTGTTTTCGTGCAACGGTGCCTTTAGTCAGGACGTTCAAAAGCTCATGGCTCTTGCCGGTCTTCCAGCGATGCAGTTCGTCGATGATCACCGCGGATGGATTGATTCCATCCTGGGCGTCGCCGTCGGCCGAGAGCGCGCGCAGGAACGAGTTAGGATCGGCGCGGCGCACGATGGTCTTGGTGGATCGAATGACCTTCAGTTCCGTGCGAAGTGACGGAGAGACCTCCACCATCGCCGCCGCGGTCCGAAACACAATCCCCGCCTGATCGCGTGTGGTGGCCGCCAGATAGACCTCGGCGGAAGGCTCTCCGTCCATAAGCAGCATGTACAGAGCGATACCCGCGGCGAGCTCGCTGTTATGCGTAATCAGGAGGCTCTTTCCGGCCAGAAACAATCCCGACGGGGAATCGACCTGGATGCATCGAACCGGTACCGACCCGGTGGCCTCTACCGCTATAACTTGCCTGGAGTCCGAACGCACTTGACGATTCGGTCGTTTCTTTTGCCGATTCATTTTTCTCGACAGCCGAAATACCTTTCGATCGGAAAACGCCCGGAATTGAATTCTGAACTTCGGTCCGATCTCGCGCCCGTAAAGCTTGGCGACTCCGCGCGTGAGAATGGGCTTGAACCCGAGCGTCCAGAGAAGCTCAATCGTTCCCAAAGCAAGCGGCTCGGACGTGGTTGTAAATTCGCATTGGCCGGCCTTGGAGACAGTCCCGTCCGTGTCCATGAGTCCCTGCATTAAGCTGAGTCGTTGCTCGATCGAGGCGCGTAGATATTCGATCGGTATGTGCTTGTTCCCGAGCACTCCAAGCTTTCGCAGTTTTTCGTGAAGACGGCGACCCTCCGTATCTTCGGTTCCGCGGGTGAAACCCGCTCTCGGGGAGTTTCCGTCTCCGAGCCATGATCCGAGAACGTATGGATCAATCGGAAGCTTCACTTCCTCCGTCACCAGCGGCTTCGCGACCGCGATTGAATGATTCGCTCCCCCGCTTCCCGCAGTGTCGATCCGGGCGGAATCCGCGAGCTCTCGAGTCGTTCTGATCCCACACCCATCCTTCCTGGATGTCGTTTGCCAGAGATGCCCGGCATCAGCGATGATCCGCTCGCCGTCCCATGTCTGTATCGAGTAGCACTCGTGGCCGAACATTGGCTCCGTCGCCGCGATGACTCGGCAGGGGTTTCCGTGTTCGTCGAAAACGGAGTCTCCGACCTGGAGCTCTCCCATAGTCGTCCATCCGGCTGGAGTTGCCATCGGCGTGTCCAGCGCCAGAGCTTTGCCATTCTTCTTCGGAACCTCGAGGTACGCTCGCCGAATCTGGCGCAGTCCATCGTGATCCACCAAGCCGAAAATCCGCCGCAAGAATCTACGCTGCCAGGGCAACAACAGAAACGGTGCGTAGCGTTCCTTGGGATGCCGGAGGATCTTCTCGAAGAACTGGCAGATCTGCTCGGCGCGATCGGGATCGAACACCATCAATTAATCGGGACCGGGTCTCCGTCCTCGATCTCGCCTTTTGCGTTCATAATTGCTTCAAGTTCCGATTCACCGGGCGGAGGAAGTTCCTCCAGGAACAAGCGCGCCCGCGCCGCGGGAGTCAGGCCGAACTCGGCCGAGATACGGCCGATGATCTGCCTTTGCGTATTGATTACAGAGAGCAGCGGGTTCTGCTGAATCGCGCCGTTCGGAGTTTTGACCAGCATTCGCGCTTCTCCAGGAAGCTTGGCCATCGATTCCCGCGCGGAGATCATGATGGCGTAGGCGTCACACAAGCTGGCGAGCTGGATCTGATCCAGCATCCGCAACACCCCCAGCTTCATGAGTTCCGGAACCAGCGTGTTCCAAAGTTGCCGACCTGTTTCGTCGAGCCATTTCGGACACGCCGGCGCCTGCGCGGGTTCAGCCAACTCGGCTTGGTTCAGCCGCCGCTTGCCAGGATTACCCTCGGCGGCTTTCAGGACAGTCGGTTTCGGTGGCGGTCCCCGCACGATCTTTCTCCCTTCTGAATCAAACAATTCACTTGGGCTTTTGCTTCAAACAGAGTGATGAATGGTGTCGCAATGAGCACCTTTACGATCGACGCAGACAACAACATCACGGCGCACGCCGGGCTTCCGGCCAGCGCTGACAACAAGCAGATCTTCACCACCGCGAAGGAACTGGCAACGCTTACCGCCGAATGGTCGGTCTCCCGATTGGTGGACATTTGGAACAGCTTCGCCGGCGTCGCACCCTTCGACGATCTGAAGCCCGTCAAGAAGTTCACGGACCGGAAGGCCGGCGTCGCCCGTATCTGGAAGGCGGTCGAGCGCCTGGCGCCCCCCGCTGCGAAACCGGCGGCGCCTGTCGCCCCGAAGATGGCCAGCGCGAAGAAGTCCCGGACGGCAGCCAAGCCGCCCGCTCGTGCGCAAAAAAGCGCCAACACCCCCCGCGAGGGAAGTAAGAAAGCAGAGGTCCTCGAACTGATTGGCCGGAAGCAAGGAGTGGGGCTCGCCGAGATCATGAAGCTCACCGGATGGCAGGCACACACCGTCCGCGGCTTTGTGAGCGGAACCATTACCAAGAAGCTCGGGCTCCAGGTCGAATCTTTCAAGAACGCCGACGGAGAGCGGGCGTACCGGATCCTCAAATAGTCGCACCATCATCGCCCCTCCCTTCACGCCGCCGGGACTGCTTCCTCGGCGGCGTTCTCTACTTGGCCCAAACGCTCGGCGGCAATCTCTTCGAAACCACGGCCGTCGCCATCGAGCTGGGCTTTGAGTCCGGTGAAGTCCTGCCATCGGCGTACGATCACGTCGCAATATCTCGGATCGAGCTCGATGACTCGTGCTTGCCGTCCCGTCTTCTGGCAAGCGATCACGGTTGTTCCGGAGCCTCCGAACGGATCGAGAATCGTGCCGCGCGGCTTGCTGCTGTTCAGAATCGCGCGTTCGACCAGTTCCACCGGCTTCATGGTCGGATGCTCTAGATTCGCCATCGGTCTTTTAATGGACCACACGTCGCCCTGATCGCGTTCTCCGCACCAGAAGTGCTGAGCGCCTTCCCGCCAGCCGTACAGGATCGGCTCGTACATGCGCTGATAGTCCGATCGTCCCAGCGTGAAATGATGCTTTGCCCAGATGACGAACGTGGACCAGTGACCGCCGGCATCCGTGAACGCGCGGTGCAAGGTGTGCAACTCGGATGACGACATGCAAATGTAGATCGCGCCCGTGGCCATCGCGAGCATGTTGGCGGAGGCGTCTCGCAGGAACTCATAGAACCGTCCGCCGAGCGTATCGTTGTCGATCTTGAGTTTCCGGGAGGTCTTGCCCTCATAATCCACGTTGTACGGCGGATCCGTAAAGACCATGTCGGCGAGTCCGCCCGCCAGCACTTTCTGAACGTCAACAATCTGTGTGGCGTCTCCACACAACAGCCGGTGCTGTCCGAGCAACCAGATGTCGCCCGGCCGCGTGACCGGCGCTAGTGGGAGCGGCGGCGCGGCGTTCGCTCGTTCGTCATCCTCAGAAGGCAGGAGCCGGTCCAGCTCAATTTCATCGAACGCGGTCGACGTAAGGTCGACGCTCATGCTCGCCAAGTCTGAGAGCTCAACCGCGAGCAACGTCAAGTCCCAGGCGGTCTCCTCGTGCGTCCGGTTGTCCGCAAGGCGGTAGGCTCGCACCTGTTCCGGAGTGAGGTTCTCCGCCACGTGTACGGGCACTTGCGTCATTCCCAGCCGCTTGGCGGCGGCAAGCCGCGTGTGCCCGACGATGATCACGCCTTCGCGGTCCACCACGATCGGCTGGCGCCATCCGAAGGTCCGCAGCGACGCCGCCACCTTCTCAATGGCCGCCTCCGGCATCTTCCGGGCGTTCCGAAAGTAGGGAATCACCCGCTCAATAGGCCACATCTCAACTGGTAACTCGTTTGCGTTCATAAAGAATCTCCCTACCCCCCACCTTGAAACCTGCGGCGACACGCGCGCGACCGCACGCGCTCGCCAAATTCAAACAACACAGCTTTTTTGCCTACCCCGGTCGCTGACGTCCGCGCTCACGTTGCGCCTGTTCGCGCCGTGTCGCGCTGTCTTGGTGTCACTCGGCATGTGCTTCGAAACTGCCCTGCACGGTAGCGCAAACCGCACGACGGTTCCGCGCAGGATCCTCAGTTCCGCAGACCAATCCGAGAGTGCCAGGCACAGACCCGCGACGTCGGGGTGTCCGCCTATTAGTTCCGCTTCGATTACCGCGATTTCGCGTTCGCAGCGTTCGATCTCCGTCGTGTAATTCCCGTTCATCTAGGCAATACTCTACACGAGGGCCTGAGCAATCTCCAGAAGTAAATGCGGCATTTATAAGGAGATATCTCAGCAGTGATCAGACTTGCTCAGGGCTGCTTACATGCCAAGGCGAAGCATCTGCTTGAGGGCGGTCCACTCGCGCCGCTGATCTGCCCACGAGAGCAGACTCGCGATCTTCCGCATCGCTGTTTCACTGATCGGATAGCTTCCCGTGGGCGTCGGCGGCAAGCAAAGTAATTCAATTTGGATGTCAGGCGCGAGGTAGTTCAGCCGCACGATCTGGCTGATCCTCTCCCGGCACAGGCAGGTCAACCGCGCGAGATCCGCGTAGTCTTTCGCTTCGCCACGGCGGATCATGTCGTCGAGGTGAATCGCCAGCGAGAGCACTTGCGTGACCCGCGGGAGTCGTCCGACGTTCGATACTGCTCGCTCCGCTTTCCTCTCGCTTGGCGCTCGCGGCTTCGTCCGCAGCGTGAACCGAATCTCCAGTGGCCCGCCGGTGGCGCTCATGCTCTTGCTCCCGCCCCGCCGCAAAGCTTCTTGATGCCCTCACTCTGGAACGCAACGGTGACTTCGGCGGTCCGGCCGTCGTATTTCACCTTGGCGACTAGGGTTCGAATGAACGTCTGCTGCTCGGCGGTTGTCAGCTTGCCCCACAGCTGGTCGAACTCCCGTAGCGCCTGTTGAACCTCGGCGGGGCGGCGATGGATTCGCCCGGCTGCCTGCCCTCTTCGATCCTCTTCAGGACTTCGGAGAGCATGGCCGGGTCCTGAGCAAAGGTACGAAGATTGTTGATCACCGCCCCTTCCAACTCGGGGGCCGACACGGAGCGCGTCTCGCACTTGTTCCAGCCACGTTGATGGGCGCTCGCGCAGACGTAATAGCCGTACCGCCTGTTCTTCTTCTCCGTGTAGCTGGGAATCATCACGGCCCCGCAGCTCCCACATTCGACCAGACCCTTGAGAAGCGCACCGTGCTTATTGCGGACACTCCCCTCCCCTTTCCCGCTCTTGCGACTTAGCCGCTCCTGTACTTGTTGAAAGAGCTCGTCGTCGACGATTCGTTGGTGTTCCCCGTTCAGGACCTTTCCCTCGAACTTCACAATGCCTGTATAAGCCACGTTCGTCAGCAACGAGTGCAGAGTTGTCTTGCTGAACCTAGACCCGCTCCGTTCCCGCCCTTTGCGGGTGGTCCAGGACTTCATGCGCCAGTTGCGCTGCTCTAATTCCTGGACGACGGGGATCAGAGAACCAAGTCCGAGATAGAGCCTGAAGATCTCGCGAACGCGTTCCGCCTCGCTGGGGTTTACGACGAGCGCGCCACCCTTGGGCGCCACGTCGTAGCCCAAGATCGGGAATCCGCCGATCCACTTCCCCTTGCGCCGGGCCGCACGCATCTTGTCCCGCGTTCGCTCGGCAATCATCTCGCGCTCAAACTGCGCGAAGTTGAGGAGCATGTGGACCATGAATCGTCCGGCGGACGTCCTGGTGTCGAACGGCTGCGTCACTGCGACGAACGTGACGCGATGCTTGTCCAGGACCTCCAGAAGCTTCATGAAGTCCGCGAGTGACCGCGACAGGCGATCGTACTTGTAAACAATGATGCAATCTATCTTTCCGTTCTCGATGTCAGTCAGAAGCTGCTTCAGGGCCGGCCGCTCCATGTTCGCGCCGGTGAAGCCACCGTCGTCATAGTGCTCCGGTAACGCGATCCATCCCTCATGCTTTTGGCTTTGGATGTAGGACTCCGCCGACTCTCGCTGCGCATCCAGAGTGTTGAAGTCCTGATCGAGTCCCTCCTCGGTGGATTTACGGGTATAGATCGCACAGCGGACCTGCGCCGGCGACGCGGAGGGAACGGCGCGGACGCGTTTGGCTTCAGCAGCCACGGGACTCCTTCGCCAGCCCGAAGAACAGGAACCCGTTCCACTTCGTGCCGGTAATCTCCGCGGCGACAGCGCTCAGAGACGCAAAGCGCCGGCCATCGTATTCAAACCCGGCATCAAGCACACGAACCACAACCGTTTTGCCGCGATGCTCTTTAATAAGGACACTCCCCGGCATCGGCAGGCGGGAGTCATGATCTGACACGATGGCCGTGACAGTGGAATGTGGCAGCGACGACCCAGCCGCACGGCCGTGCATGTGAATCCGCAGGCTCGCTTCCTTGGCGATCGCCAGAGCGTGTTGACGTGCAGACTCGGGCAATCCACCCTCTCGCTCGGATTGAACGTGCCATGCGATTCTTCGGCGTGCCAACTCGGAGTTACCCGACCTGACGCTTTGACCAAAGAGTTTCCGATGCAGCAGCTGCAACTCCGAGGGCTGCATCCGGGCGAGATGATCAAGAGCAACCGCTTCCATACGACCTACCACGCGAAGTTTGGTGTTCATGGCACGACTCCATGAACGCTCGGTGCGGCAGAATTAGCAAGCTCGGTTTGCGTTGACTCGTTCTTTAAAAGCCACCGGCTGGGGGAAGAGCGAT
>Ga0206927_1101_pt1 | contig 19330 bp, 6 predicted proteins | sample Alteio_BWOrgHeat_60_FD_153249 | JGI IMG/M metagenome (GOLD analysis project Ga0206927, IMG submission 153249) | Enriched cells from forest soil in Barre Woods Harvard Forest LTER site, Petersham, Massachusetts, United States -... | ecosystem: Environmental > Terrestrial > Soil > Temperate forest > O... | reverse complement strand
TTTAAATTCACTGCCGAGGCTTATTATAAGATATTAAACAATATCGACCCCTATTTTGTTGATGATGTGCTGATAAGATATTTTGGAAATAACAGCGCCACAGGTTTTGCCGAAGGAGTTGATTTCAGGGTGAATGGCGACTTTGTAAAAAATCTTGAATCATGGGCAAGTCTTTCCATCATGCAAACCCGCGAAACCATCGCCAATAATATTTATTACAACTATTATAACAGCGACGGGCAGCAGATTATCCCCGGGCAAACTCTTAATACAACTATTGTGGACAGCGTTAAAAATACCGTTGGCTCCATTCCTCGCCCTGCCGATCAGCGCATCAGTTTAAGCATCTTTTTCCAGGATTATTTACCCAAACATCCCACTTATAAAATGAATCTTAACCTGGTTTTCGGCACTGGCTTTCCTTTCGGACCTCCCAATAGCGAGCGGTTTATGGATGCCTTCAGGATGCCCTTTTATCGCCGTGTAGATGTTGGTTTCTCAAAACAGATTATCGGACAAGGAACAAAATACTCTGCCCATAAAGATAAAACTAACACCGACAGCGATACAGATAAAAAAGAAAATTCCCTTCATAATCTCCATTCTTCAGTTTTCAGGTTTATCAAATCAATGTGGATAAGTCTCGAAGTTTTTAATTTGCTCGATGTCAGCAACACCGTTTCCTACACTTGGATTCAGGATGCAAGCGGTATAAAATACGCTGTTCCCAATTATCTCACTCCCCGCCAGCTTAATGTGAAGCTGAATATAAAGTTTTAAGGCTTTAGTTTGAATGATGTGATTATTAAATCCGGTTTATTAACCGCTGGATTTTTTTTATTTTCCAATTAATTAGTTCAATTCAATTCCTTTTGGTAATTTGGCGATTCTAAATAAACAAGACAGATAAAAATTAGAAATTAACAATCTTTAATTAAGCCGATCCAAATCAGTACTAATTAGAAAAATAACAACCAGCCAGAAATAAATAATTTTCTTTATTCAAATGAAAAATCCCTTTCGGCTGGTTTCCCTAACCACACTTACCTCCTTTTATCTACCCAAAAACCTGAATATTTTTCAGGAATCGGGCACTATCTCTGTCGCAGGGACAACTATCTCTGGAGCAGGAACAACTATCTCGGGGACAAGGTTGGAGGTTTTCAGAGCAGGTTTAGCTATCTCCAGGTCAGAGATAGTTATCCCTGGCACAGCGACAACTATCTCCGGAGCAGGAACAACTATCTCCAATACCGGGTTGGAGGTTTTCAGAATAGGTTTAACTATCTCTGCGACAGAGATAGTGCCCAAAAATCGGGTTTATAACGTAAAATGAAGTTAAATAAATAAAATAAACAATTAAATCAATTAAATTATGGTAATTATTACACCTAAAATGGAACCAATCATCAGACAAAAAAAAGCTGGTGCAACTTATGAAAAAATGACCGAACATGAAAAACTGGTTTGCGGTTTGTCGGTAAATCAACAAAATGTACTGAATCATGTCAGCCTGCTGTTGATAATCGTCTTGACAGTAATCACTCATGATTTTGTAAAAAAACCCGATGCTGAGTTTTCCACCCAGTTGACTAAGTTTTCAAATTCGTTGAATGGACTGGTAGGTCCTACAGCATTAGCAACCAAGTATGGTTACTCAACCGACCAGTTGCTAAGTATTAAAAATGATGCTTTGAATTATGCCTATTTCATTTTGAAGCATGGTGCCGGAGCCACTTATTCAAAAAGCTGGACGAGTACGGGTGATGAATTGAGAGGTGGAGATGGAACAGTTTCACCAACATGGCCCATGGGCGATCCGCTCATTGACCCTGTTCCGCCAACAACTTCTGTATTGCCGGGAATCGAAGGTCGGTTTCGGGTTAATGCAAAATTTGCGAAAGATCAAACTATTTATGTTACTGCAGATGGTATCACGATGGGCATTGAAGTGGTTTCAAGTCCCTTTGTTCCGAGTGCAGGATTACCTAACCTGGAAGGAAAAATAGGCGATGGAGGACATCCATTATTGTCTTATACAAAAAGCAAATATCAAGGCGTAAACATCTATAAAAACTCCAATGACGGTAAGGGATTTGTATTTTCTCATACCGTAAATGACCCGACTTATACGGATTATGCTGCGCTTCCGGCAGTAGGTGTAAGTGCGGTTTGGGTTTACAGAGCATTTTATCTTTATAAAGGCGCAGAAGTAGGGACAGTAAGTAAAGATGTATCTGTAACTGTGACGGGATTGGTGGTAACGGAATAAATTTTTTTATGGCAGATTAAAATGATAAGCCAAATCATTGAAATGATAAAAGACACCTTTCGGGTAGCAATCCCCGAAAGGTCTTTTATATTCATACCAAAACAGGAGTATTCCGAAAATCCTTAATCAGAGTAGGAAAAAAATTAATTATCCGATAAAATGAAAAAAAACAAAATTCAAACAAAAGAAAAAAGTAAAAAATTGCAAGTTCTTTCCTGTATGCTGATGCTTATCTTAGCAATCGGCTTCAATGTTCAAATATTTGCCCAGCATCCATTATCAACCTTGGCTACAGGGACAGTAGTTAATTGGTATGTGATAGAATCTAAAACTTCCAATAAAGTATTAGCTCTTGAACAGAAAAGCGCAACTCCGGGTACCCAGATATGGCAATATAATATTGAAAGATCAACAGCTCAACAATTTCAGATTGTACTCTGCACAGGCGGTTATTATGAAATTTCTGCATATAATACGGGTCTTTTAATGTCATTAAAATACAATCCGGCAACGACTAGTAAAGGCGCCTTTTATTCTTTAATTCAGGACACAAGATATGTAAAGCCTGACAAAATCAATATTCACCCTGCGCTCGGTTCTGTTCCTGACCCTACTACTCTTCAAAGGTGGACATTAATCCCTGTAGGAACTGATGGTGTTACTTATATCATTCAAAGTGTTGCATTCCCGACTCAGGTTTTACAGCCCACTGATAATAACTCTCAATCGGCAATAGAGCTTACAACAAAAACCAGCGCAGCAAACCAACAATGGTCAACCCTCGACCCCAGTGATATGTCATTGGCTCCTCTAGCCACTCAAGATGAGATAGCTGAATTTGAAAATATCAAAAACAATCAGTTAGGTGTGGGAGTTCTTGGTGGTCAAACTACAAAGCAATTTTATTATACAACAGATCCGCCAATACAAAATGAGTTAGTTTGGAAATATAGAAAAATTATTAATTTAACACAACTGGAAAACTACGGAATTAGTTATGTTAATAATGCTTTTCAAAATTCACAAGGTGCCATTTTAAGTACGAATGTATTGTTATTCCCTCTCGCAGCATGGGATTTTGGGGCACAAGTTGAAGCCAATCTTCTTATAGACTCTTACAAAGCTCTTGTTGACATCTATGATTATTTTACTAATACTCCTGATCAATTAATGGAAATAAGCGATTGGTATCCGGTTTCCGGATATAAAAAAACTGTATGTGGTAAAATGAAGGATACTGTAAATGTATGTAAGCAGGATTTTTTACATACAAAAGTTACAAATGATAAAGATATTTGCTTTACATTAAGTCCGTATTCTTCGTTTACAGCAATACTAACCAACCCAAATAGTCCAAATGCAAATAAGACTTATGATCATATTGAAGGAGAAGTAAGAGCTCAAAATCCTCAGGATTTAATTCCAACACTCCCTGCTACCCCTTCAAACTTACAGCCTGTAAATCCATTGTTCATTACTATGGAAAAAAATGATGACGTTTGTTTCTTTGGTCCTTGGATGGAAGATAATTTGGAATTCGATGGAAGTTCAGTTCAGGATAACAATGAAATCCATCCTATAAATCAGTTTTGGAGAAAATCGGCAAGCACCGGTGATTTTGAATTAATAGCCATAGCAGATCGTTCGGGCTATTTCGACATAAATAAAAATGGACAAATAGAAGCTTCAGGGTTAAACCAAAAGATGCGTTTTTATGTTGCCGTCCAAATCCTTTATAGCAGTTTGAATGCTACCGGTAGTAATTATATAGAATATGATGTGACTGGACAAAATTATGATGCACAGGCAGTGACCTTGCCTACCAAAACTACCACAACCTCCATTGCATACAAAGGAAAAATCAGATTGGAAATTATTGATAATCCCATATCCGGACAGTTTGTAATAAATACTCATTCTCCTGTAATTCTTGAGAAAGTAAGAACGAGACCAGATGGTTCCATTCAAGGGTATCTTGTTATAGAAACAAACCAAATTAATAACCCTGGTGGGTCTATAAATAATATTGTCCATTTAGTGACACACTAATTTTTTAACAACAAAATATAATGAAAAAATTTTCCACCCTCATAATTTGCCTTTTATGTTTACAATGTATTTTATTTGCACAGCTAGATGGCTCGCAAATGCCTCAGCAAACTGCAATGGCAATCCCCGTCTCTCCCGCATATCAGATGCTCAATGCATCATCTTCATTAATTGCCACTCCAGGTGTAATAAGAGACCCCAAGGTCGACTGGTCATTTTTATCTGCAAATCTTACACCTAACATTGCCATCGAGGCACAACCTGTTTGGGCATTTATTTACAATAAACCAACCATTGATAGATATCAAAATGCAGGAGGATTTTTGCGCACCCTATCCACATTAAGTATTTCAGCAGGTTCCCTTGATTTTAACGATTCCATTCGATGGTTTTCTTATGCAGGCAAAATTACCCTTTACAGAAGTTTCGATCCTCTTCTGTCAAAAGGAGGATTCAAAGATTTAAATAATGAATTCACGAATCAAAAAGCTTTGCTCGACAGTACTCATAACATCCTCAGAAAACAATTGGAAGTTGCCAGATCAAGAGAGCAGATAGATTCCCTTGAAAGACTTGTCTTTGCCAATCTCGATGCCATCGATAATCTCATTTCATTCCAGAAACAGCGCATTCATCAGCGGGAAGTGGAATTAAAAGCAATGTACTGGAATGCAACAAATATTGATGTCGCTGCCGGAAATTCATCATCCTTTAATCATCTTTTATCAGATAGAATAGATAAGATCGGTATTACTCACCGAAGCATTGCATACTGGATTAACGGAGGTTTTGGCATTGGCAGAAGATGGCTTATTACAGCACAGGCTAGAGAAGAAAGTATATCCGTACCCATTATAGATAGTGGATTAATAGTGGTACAAAATCCCTCCCCAAGTCACGATTCGCTGGTTACACATTCACATAATGAAACAAAAAATATTCTGTCCTATGGTTTGAACATCCGCTATGGTTCTCCGACCTTCAATTTTTTTGTTGAATTATTTATTACTCAAAGCGAAACAGCTTCTTTTGATAATAGCAATTGGACTGAAAATTCTTCTTATGGTGAAGGTGGACAACAAAAATCATCCAACATAGATGAACAATCCCTTGTTGCTTTTGGAGGAGAATGGAAAATAAACTCAACCATAATTCTTAATTTTGGCATAAGAAACGTTGTAGATCAAAAAATGCAACTCCGCAGTGTGACACCAATAGCAAGCATCAGTTGTATTATGAGATAAAAGATTTATAATCTTTCGGAATCCAAAGAATTTATAATTCTTTCAATAAATAAAAGAAGCGGTACAAAAGATACCGCTTCTTTTATTTCCCCCTTTTTTGTCCATGTCCAAAAGAAATACTAATTTTCACCCTTCATTAATCACACCTATATATTATAGTATGATGAAAGCCATTAAATACATTCTTCCAACCCTGTTTCTGATAATGATTTTAGTCTTTAACGGATGCAAAACAGATTTTAAACCCGTAACAGCCACCAGTGGAAATGCAAAATTCAATAGTTGTATTTTTATTGGAGGAGATTTTATGGCAGGTTTTTCAAACGGAGCTTTATCATCCGATGTTCAGCATAATTCAATTCCCGATTTATTGATGTCGAAAATCGGAGGTCTTAGCACCACATCTTTTGTCCATCGTTATATTTCAAATGGATACGGATTAAATTTCCCTTTACATATTCCCCAGTTTAGTACTCCATTTCATTTAGGATATAAAACAGATTGCCTCGGAGCCACCTCTTTATTCCCATTGAATGATTCTATTTCAATCAACGACCAGAATTTGGCAGCAAATCTTTCAAATAATCCTTACACCCAAAATTATACTGATTTAAGTATTCCCTACGCTAAAATCACAGATTATACCGATCCCACATTTGGAATAAGTTATCTTAATGGAGGGAGAAATCCTTATTATCCAAGTATTGCACGCATTCCCGGTGTAACAACAATTCTTAGTGATGCCATGATTCAACCATTTACATTCTTCACCATCTGGCCCGGCATGGAAGATGTTTATCAATATGCTCAGCGAGGTGGAGAAAATGAAACCATTACAGATTTTGCAACTTTCGATGCCACCCTGGATAAAGTTTTGGATAGCCTGGTTTCCCATGGTGCACAAGGAGTTATTGCAAATATCCCCGATATAGATGTGTTTCCATTTTATACATTCATCAGTTCCCAGGCTTTAGTTTTGGATAAATCACAAGCTGATTCTTTAAATCAAATACTCAATCAGGTAGGTTTATATTTTAGTATTGGTCCTAATGGTTTTATTATTATCGATTCTACTTTAGGAAATTTCCCTTTTCGCAAAGCCGAACCAGGTGAATATCTTTTACTCACCGTTCCTACTGATTCATTGAAGTGTGATAATATGGGATCGCTTGGTCCCGTTCCAGGTCATTATATTTTAGATAAATATGAAATCCCGAAAATCAACGCAGCCATACAACATTTTAATTCAAAAATTTCTCAAAGTGCCGCAGCCCATAATATTCCTTTGGTAGATATGAATTCTTTTTTCAGAGGAATAAAAAATGGTTATACTTATGATGGAATAAATTTCAGTTCACAATTTATTCAAGGTGCTTTCTTTTCTCTTGATGGATACCATCCCACTGCTCAAGGCTATGGATTGCTAACCAATCAATTTATTTTAACTATAAATAATTATTATAAATCCACCTTACCTCTGGTCGATATAACAACCCTTCCCGGAATAATCTTCCCATAAATCTTAAATTGCAAATCATAAATCGTAAATCAAAATATGCCTTCATTTGATATAGTAAGCAAAGTTGATATCCAAAAACTGGATAATGCAATCAACACAGTTAAAAAAGAAATCGTTAACCGATATGATTTTAATAACAGTAAAACTGAAATTGATTTAGATAAAAAAGAAATGTCTCTTCATGTAGTCACCGAACAGGATATGCGAATGAAAACAATTCAGGATATAATCATTTCCCGCATGGTAAAACAAGGATTGGATTCCTCCTGTCTTGATTTCGGAAAAGAATTATATGCCTCCGGAAATATGGTAAAGAAAGACATCAAGATTAAAACCGGGATAGACAAAGAAACGGCTAAGAAGATTGTGAAAATTATAAAAGACAGTGGAATGAAACTCCAGGCATCCATTATGGATGAACAGGTTAGAGTAACCGGAAAGAAAATTGATGAACTCCAGCAATCAATAGCCCTGCTAAAAACAAAAGACATTGGAATTCCTTTGCAATATGAAAATTTCAGAAGCTAAATAGTTTCCTGAATTTCTGTTAGACTTCATAAAGGCTTCAACATCTTTATCTCTTATCATTGTTATAAAATGGAGAATTAGAATTTCGCCAGGATTCAATCTGGATTAAAATCATTGCCGCCAAAGATTTTATATCATTACCATCAGAATAACCGATGACAGCAGTTCCATCTAGACGCCCAAAAGGACTTATTATTTGATTATTATTTATGGATGCCGGCTTCCCCCAGGCGCCATCCTCACTGTCATACAGATAAACCGTTCCACTAACGATTTCAAGAATCGGGTCACCGGCTTTTCTATTCAGCGTATAATATACAAAAACAGAATCTATATATCCGAACTTAACAGGATTTCGTGAATCTTTATCAGTGATGTATATTGTATCGTTTTTTACATAACCAACAATTATATCCTTTTTACCATCCTTAGCATAATAAAGTTTTGTTTGAGCAGATAGGGTAGGGGAAAGAAAGAAAAATAAAACTATTGTTACAATTATTCTCATGAAATTATTTATTGCAAAGATAGCTATTAACTCTAAATAAACTCATCGCAGATATATTTAAAAAAACACATAAAACAAAACCGCCTCTTCAAATTGAATGAAGAGGCGGCTTGAATTAATGAAGTCTTATAGCGAAAAAGTTTATGTGATTATTATTCAATAACAAGTTTTGATTTCAGGATAACATCACCTTTTTGCATTGTAATCATATACATCCCTTTTGCAATTCCATCAAGATTCATCAGATGGGTATTGTCTCCTGCAGCAGCATTATTGGTTTCTGATTTAACAATTCTGCCAAACATGTCAACAAGGTTAATTTTGTATGCACTTTCATCCATTGATGTAAAGGCTATAGTAACCTGGTTATTTGCAGGGTTTGGATATACGTTGAAAGGAATTGCATTCTCAACTTCTTCGGTTCTTTGCGATGCTGTTGTGAATGTTTGAATTGCACTCCATCCTGAATTTATTGTTCCTGCTGTATTGCAATTTGTCTGAATCTGCCAGTCATACGTCGTACTCAGTGTTAAGCCGCTGAAATTATAAAATGAAGTTGCGGCAACTTGATATTGAGTCCAGTTATTCTGATTATGTAAACTGATTTGAATCGTATAATTATATGCACATGCCGATTGAACCCAATTTGCTTTTGCAGATGTTCCAAGAATGTTTGAAGTTGACAAACTTGTTGGAAGAGCACAGTTATTAGTTACAGCTCTTGATGCAGTAGTTGTACAACCTGACCCGTTTGTAGCTGTAACTGTATACGTTGCAACAGCACTTACAGTAGCTGTTTGTTGATTTCCACCGCTTGGTGACCAAGCATAAGAATTATATCCTGAACTTGCAATCAGTCGAACATAGGTTGGGGATACCTGTGAACAGAAATTATATGTTCCCGGATTTCCTGTAATTCCAACTTGGGTTACGGTATTTACTGTAACTGCTAATGTTTGAATAGGACTCACACCACATGGGTTAGATGCTTTTACAGTTATGTTTCCACTAGTAGCTCCAGGGACTACCGTTAAGCTCGTAGTTGTGGAAGTACCTGTCCATCCTGAAGGAATTGTCCATGTATAACTTGTAGCACCCGTGACTGGCGAAATGGTATATGTTTGAGAACTACTCTGACAAACTGTTGTGTTACCATTTATAGATGTAGGTTGTGTCGGAATTGGAGTTGCTGTTACTGATAGTGTTCTTGCTGAACTCGAACCGCAATTATTATTTGCGATAACAGAAATAGTTCCGCTATTCGAACCAACAGTAACTGAAATTGAAGTTGCTGTGGAGGTTCCGTTCCATCCTGAAGGTAATGTCCATGTATAGCTGGTTGCTCCGGTAACAGGACTGACAAAATAGGATTGCGAAGAACCAATACAAGGAGCTGCCTGCCCCGTTATTGCTCCTGGCTGAGCAGGCATTAAAGTAACATTAACATTTAATGTTCTTGGTGAGGCGCTATTGCCACACATATTAACTGCATATACTGATATCGATCCTCCTGTTGTTCCTACAGTTGTGGAAATACTTGTAGTAGTGCTTGAACCCGACCATCCTGATGGCAGTACCCAAATGTAACTTAATGCTCCTGCAACAGGTGCTATTGTATAAGTCTGAGTGCTTCCTGAACAGGAAGTAGTGGAACCTGTTATTTGACCAGGAGTAACAGGATTTGTTTTAACTGTGTCGAAAAGGACACTCGATGATCCTGCACCACAACCGTTAACTGCTTTAACGATAATATTTCCACCTGCCGCTCCAATTGTAACTGTTATCGAGTCTGTTGTTGAAGTCCCCGACCAACCTGAAGGCAATGTCCATAAGTAACTTGTTGCACCGGTCACAGGAGTAACAGAATATGTCTGTGTACTTCCGGAACAAACAGGATTGTTGCCATTAATTGGACTTGGTTGTGCAGGAACGTTATTAGAAACAACTGCTAATGTTTGAAGAGAACTTGAACCACAATTGTTATTTGCAGTAACTGTAACATTTCCGCTTGAGTTACCTATATGTGCACTTATTGAAGTAGTTGTAGACGTTCCTGTCCATCCGATAGGAAGTGTCCATGTATAGCTTGTTGCTCCCGATACAGCTGATATTGTATAGACTTGAGTGCTTCCATAACATACTGAAGTATTTCCACTAATTGGACCAGGTTGAGATGGAGCTGTAATAGTGCTAACAGACAATGTTTTGGCAACACCAGCACCACAATTGTTATTTGCTTTTACTGAAATAGTACCACCAAGAATTCCGGTTGTAACTGTAATGCTGGTTGTTGTTGAAGTTCCTGTCCATCCGAATGGCAATGTCCATGTATAACTTGTAGCTCCGGAAACAGTATTGATAGAATATATTTGAGAAGACTGCGCACAAGGACTTATACTTCCGGTTATGGTACCTGGTTGACCGGGAACAGTTGTAACGGTTACAGTTAATGTTTTCGGAGAACTGCTTCCACATGCATTATTTGCAGTGACTGTTATACTTCCACCTGTACTTCCTGCGGTAGTAACAATACTGGTTGTTGTTGAAGTTCCGTTCCATCCTGAAGGTAATGTCCAGGTATAACTCGTAGCTCCTGCAACAGCAGCTATTGTATATGTTTGAGTACTTCCGCTGCAAACAGTTGCATTTCCTGTAATTGTTCCCGGAGTGGCTGGAAGGTGATTAACCGTAACAGCTAAGGTTCTTGTAGGACTACTGCCACAGGTATTATTAGCTTTTACAGTAATGTTACCATTATTAGCACCAACTGTAGTTGTAATACTATTTGTAGTTGATGTCCCGGTCCATCCCGATGGTAATACCCATGTGTAGCTGGTTGCACCCGTAACAGAAGCTATTGTATAAGTTTGAGAACTTCCTTGACAAACTACAGTATTTCCAGTTATTAATCCAGGTTGAGAAGGAACTGTAGTCATAGTAACCGTTAAAGTTTGTGTTGGACTTGTTCCACATAAATTACTTGCCTTAACTGTTATTGTTCCTCCATTTGATCCGGCTAATGCGGTTATACTTGTAGTAGTTGAAGAACCAGACCATCCTAATGGTAATGTCCAAGTATAGCTGGTTGCACCGGTTACAGGAGCAATTGTATATGTTTGTGAAGTATTTATACAAACCAATGTATTTCCGGTAATTGTCCCTGGCTGAGCAGGAATAGAGTTTACAGTTACTGATAATGTTTGAGCCGTACTGCTTGCACAGCTATTGTTTGCAGTAACCGAAATGATTCCGCTCGTAGTTCCAGCAGTTGTTGAAATACTCGTTGTTGTGGAAGTACCCGTCCATCCTGACGGTAATGTCCAGGTATAACTTATAGCTCCGGTAACTGCTGCAATAGTATAAGTTTGAGATATACCGGAACAAACTGTTGCGTTTCCACTAATAATTCCAGGTTGTGCAGGTGGAGTAGCAATAACAGTAACAGAGAATGAGCAACTTGAAGTGTTTCCGTTTACATCAGTTGCTGTGCTATTGACAATAGTTGTACCAACATTAAAAATGCTACCAGAAGCAGGGTTGGACACTATACTTGAATTGCTGCAATTATCTGTGGCAGTTACTGAAAAAGTAACAACTGCATTACAACTAAGAGTTGAGTTCTGGGTAATATTTGCCGGACAAGTAATTACCGGGTTTTGATTATCTATAACAGTAATAACAAAAGAGCACATTGAAGTATTACTGTTTCCATCTGTTGCAGTGCTGTTAACAGTAGTTGTTCCAACCTGGAATAATGAACCGGAAGCTGGTACAGAAACAACAGAAGAGTTACAATTATCTGTTGCAGATACTGAGAAAGTAACCACTTTGCTACAATTACCAAAGTCGGCATTTTGAGTAATACTACCTGGACATGTAACTATAGGGTTCTGATTATCAACCACAGTTACAGTGAATGAACAAGTTGCCGTATTACAGGAATTAGTTGCTGTGGCAGTAACTGTTGTTACTCCGACAGGGAATGAAGTGCCCGAATTTTGTGAATAAGTAATAGTAGGATTTGGAGTTCCTGTTGCTGTAGCAGCAAAATTTACGATTGCACTGCATTGATTCTGGTCAGCATTTTGAATTACGTTATTTGGACAGGTAATTGCCGGAGATTGATTTATTGTACCAGATAATGAAGCTGTTCCTGAACAACCATTATTATCAGTGACAGTTACGGTTTCATTATACGAACCGATTGTTGTGATTATTGTTGTTTCTGTTTGATCACCATCTGTCCATGAATAAGTATTATATCCTGCACCAGCATCAAGTGTGAGCGCATCACATCCATTTGGTCCTCCTGTAATTACAGGAGTCGGCAATGAATTTACCGTTACTGTTGTTGCAGAAGAAGATGTAATTCCATTTCCATCAGTTATAGTAACAGTATAAGTTGTAGTATTATTAGGATCAGAATTTATACTTTGCGTTGTAGCACCGCCCGGTGACCACAAATAACTCAATGTCTGATCTCCGGTAGCATTAGCAATAAGCGTTAGCGAATTTCCAGCGCAAACAGGACTTGTATTGCCGGAAATTATAACACTTGGATTTATTGTATTAATACCGCTTACTTCAAAAGAACCTGTTGTTGCTAAACCTGTTGCAGTTATCGAGTGATTACCTGTATTTGCAGGACTATACTTTACCCAGGGAAGACCCTGATAAACGCCCATGGAAATATTTGATTCTGTTCCAACTACATCGCTAGCATTATAATATGCTGTAACATTTGCAGAGGAACCGGTAATTCCATTTATGTTTGTTATCCAATAACGATTTAAATAATTTGTGGTATTCGCATTATGGGGATCTTTTATATTTAATACACTAGTCGAAACATAGGCTCCATTATTAACTGTTCCTGCTGTAACATTAAATGATATAGGAGAATAGGCAGGTGAATTATCTCCAACAGGTAAAGTAAACGAACCTAAAGAAGACATCATCTTAGCTGCAATTCCCGTATTTGCATTATTACAAACGATCATACCATCTGATGCATCAAGTGTGCCTGCAACTGCTGGTGCGTTTGCACCTAAAACAAGGTTATTATTGCCAATTATTAGGAAGTGATTTAATGTTAACTGGTTATTTACAGTATCTGTATTTGTAAGAGTAACACCACCTCCAGTATTGCTGATTGTAAGATTATTAACAGATGAAGGTAAACCATTTCCGGTAACTTGTGTTGCAGAACCATCATAAATATAATTTGCTCCGTTAGAAAAACTTCTTGAACTTGTTACCTGAATATTGCCGGAAGCACCTGACGATGTAATTCCATTAGGATCCATCATTTCTAAAGTTCCACCACTGCTTAGGATAAATTTACCTGAACCTGAAACAATATTTGTTCCACAGTTCAGAGTTCCATTTATAATTAATACACCATTATTAGTTATCGCACCACCGGAATAAGCAAGAGTGCCATTAATGGTTAAGGTATCCTGACTATCTACTAACAAAGCTCCGCTTGTTATAGTAACATTATGTAAAGTCTGATTTGGAGCAATTTCAAGTGTTCCGCCATTTATCGTTACATCATTTGTTGAAGGTAAGGTAGCTCCTCCGGTATGTGCAAGTTTAAGTTTTCCTCCACTTACTGTAGTAAGACCTCCATAGGAACTAGCTCCGGTTAATACTAAAGTATCAGTATTTGATGATGTAAGTGTTAATGCTACATTCTGACCTATTGTAGCACAGAAAGTATCAGCTCCTACATGACTTCCTTGAAGTGAAAGAACTGATGCACCATTACTTGAATAAATACTGTCAGGTGTTGTGTATGTTCCGAATGTTCTCATTCTTCCCAACTGCTGATTAAATCCATTCAAATCAATCTGTTCTATTCCACCTGTTACAGGGAAATATGCAGTGGTGCCAATTGGTAATGCATTGTTAATACCTAAACTCAAAACTGAAGCGGTACCAGCATCAAAATACGAAACGGCATTATAAGTACTCTGACCTCCTAACCTTGTATTTTGAGATCCTCCTCCTGTCAATGAATTACCAAAATGCAAAGTGTCTAAAGTACCACTGATAACTCCGTCGTATTCCATTCTTGGTGTCCAGTTATTGCTTGTTCCACCAATTGAAATATTGAATAAAGGTAAATTTGTACTGTTTATTAAGATATTATTTGGTACGGTTAATACAAGACCTGAATCTTTTATTTCATTAGGACTATTATTACCATTACTATATCTGCAGTTATTTGCATTATAGATAAGCTGACCGGCATTTGCTCCTCCTGAACTGGTTGGATTATCAAAATTAATTCTTGCCATACCTGCAGAAATATAAACTCCGCCCGGGAAGGAATTTTTACCGTCAATATCTACAGTTCCGCCACCCGAAACAATTACCTGGTTAGCAGCTTGAATATTTGCCCTTAAATATACAGTAACCCCTGAATTGGCAATTATCGAAGGGGTATTACCGGTTAAAGTTAAAGTGTCAGGTGAACCAAATAATCCAAGAGTATCTCCTGAATGAGTAAACTCAAGAACAGGAGTATTTAAACCTGTTGCACCTAAATAAATACCGGCTGTATTTTTTTCAAATATTGCTGTATCGCCATTTATATATGTTGTGTTATATGGACCATTATGTATATTAGACCAGTTTGTATTTGAAGTATTCCATGTTCCTACACCTGCAGTACCATAATACATAGGACCTGCTCCTGTGGTTCCGGAAGCAGAGTCACCGGGAATTAAATAATTGCAGGTAGCTGCATGTACATTATCCCATGTAAAAGGAATAATTTTATAGTTATAAGTCGAATTTGGTATTAAACCGGTATTGTTATTATTATCAAAGAAAGAAGTTGTTGAACTTGTTATTGTAGAACTTACAATCGTTGTATTTCCATCTCCGGTAGGTGACTGTCCGTTTTGATTAGTCAAATAAGGATGATTTGGACTTAACGCTCTTATCAAAACATAACCTTCAAATGTGGCACCTGAACCAGGGAATGTAGCAGAAGTCCAGTTAAGATTCATTTGATTGTCGGTATTAATAGGAGGTGTTGCTGTGAAGTTTGATGCCTGAGTGGTAGCAGGATTAGAATATGTATAGAAACTGTCTAATGCACTTACTCCTTCATTACCATTTACCGCAAATCCTTCAAACCAATATTTTGTTTGAGGGCTAAAACCAGCACGAGCTTGTGTAAATACATAAGGACATTGGTTTTGTAATACATTATTAAAAGTCGTATCAGGATTTGAGTTTACAGTCACTGTTGATATGTTATTATAAATTGTACCATAACCTGTAACTGTTGTACCTCCTGTTCCTGATATTGTGGCACCTAATGTTGCAGAGGTATTTGTTATTGCAGTAACTGTAGGATTAATTAATGCCGGAGGTCCAGGCAATGTAGTAGCATTTGCTGTTGGAGCACCAGTTGATAAATAATTATATGTAGCTGCATTCGCTCCGTCCCATGTAAATGGAATAATCATATAATTATATTGTGTAAGTGCTAAAAGTCCTAAGTCGTTATAAAATACTGTAGCGCCTGAATTAATTGTTGCATCCAAAGTAGTTCCCGAAGATAAAACTAAAGCACCCGGAGCAACTCCATTTACAACTCCTGAAGCCGTTGGATTAGTTCCATCTTGTCTTCTGATTAATATATAACCGTTTGCATTAGCGCCTGAACCAGGGAATGTTGCGGCAGCCCATGCAAGGTTAATCTGGCTGTTGGAAATTGTTGTTGCTATAAATGAACTTGCTGCACTTGTTGGAGGATTAGATAGTGTAAAGAAACTATCAACAGGGCTTATTCCTGTTCCGTTTGTATTTGTTGCTATACCTGCAGCCCAATACTCTGTTTGAGGACTTAAAGTTCTGGGTTGAGTGAATGTGTATGTAATTCCATTATATCCATTTATAGTTTGTGGATTGCTGTTTATTGTAACATTAGAAGTTGTATTCCAAACCGTTCCATAAGATGAATAATTATAACCTCCATCATAAGAAATTGTAGCTCCCAATGTTGCACCTGTGTTTGAAATTGCCGTTACAGTTGGAGTAATTACTGTTGGTTTATCCGCATGGGCAATAATAGATACATCATCCAAGGCAATCATACCGCAAGTACTAACTCCCGGTACTCCGGCAGAGAAACTTGCATCATTCCATCCAAAATAAATATAACCACCTACCGGAATCGGAGAAGATGGAATCAAATGTCCACGTACCGTATCCGAAATGGATGGCAAATTACCAACATTTCCAGTAGTAGGGCAATTAGCATTTCCTTCAGCTATGAATTGAGTATAAAATGTTGTTGAATCACTTATCCATGTGATACCATCATAAGAATAGTATAATACTACCCTCCAATTTGAATTTTGGGCATTCAAGTATCTTCCTAAAGTATAAGAAATATCGAAACTTGAAATCGTATCAGTTCCTGTATTTTGTAATTGCTCATACCAGGTATTGTTATATTGACCGCTTGGAGTTGCACGGAATCCTACACATCTGTTGGTTACGTTTGCTGTATTGTAACAATCCCATGCCACTGCAGCACCTGTAGCACAGGCTTGTCCTTGTGCAGGATAAATGTCTGTTCCGTTAGATGATGTAGCTGAATAAGGAATATTAATAACTCCTTCAGTTGCACCCGTAGTTGTATTGTTATCTCCCGAAATTCTCCAGCCACCCGGTAGCGGGAAAGTCCTGGTACAGGAATTACAGAAAGTATCTAATAAAGTATTAAAATTCTGAGTATATGGTGTTGCTAAGGTAATGGTATCTCCATTTCCAAAGACAACGAATGTAGTGCTGATACCATCAGCTAAATCATCGCCTGACCCTTCCCATGTTGCATCTAAACTAACACCTGAACCGGCAACATTATAGGTTACTCCAGTAAGTACAACTGTATTAGTTCCTTGAGCAATATATCCGGAATTATTTCCGCCGGTAACACCTGGACCTGTATAGCTTATTACCCCGAAATAAGTATCCTGATCAACATTTGCCGGTTGATTAGTTGCAGATTGAGATTGAACTGTAACATCAAATAAGGCATTTACAAAAGGATTTGTCGGAGAAATATTTGTAATGGCAAAATGTGTTGGAGGAACCTGAGTAATTGTTTGTGTTCCACCTGCCGAAATACTTCCACTCACACTTCCTGATGGAGAGAATGTGAAATTTGATGATGATAAGGAAGGAACATTTACCTGGTCACCCAATGTAGCTCCGCTTTGAACATCAACAGTAATCCAGAAATATTCGGTTCCGATAGCACACGCCTGTGTTAAAGAACTGAATGTAATTGCCGAACCATGTGCAAGTGAACCTGCAGAAACTGTCCCTATCGAAACACTGCTTCCAAATGAATTGGTTGAACCAGCCCATAATTGAAAGTTAGTTAAATCTCCTGCAATATAAGTTCCTGCTGATACAAAGCTTAATGAGTTTAATGAGGTGTTGTTACTTGACACTGCAACATCAAACTGAGAAACTATATTATCAGTTGTTCCTGTATTAATATTTCCGGCACCAACCTGTGAATTATTTTGCAATGCAATAACCGGAGGTAATAAGGAAATTGTTTGTGTTCCATCAGCAGAAATTGAACCTGTAACTGTTCCTGCAGTGAATGTAAATGCCGATGATATTAAGGATGGAACCGTTAATGTATTACCTACCGTTGCTGCTAAAGGTACATCGGTAGTAACCCAGAAATAAACATTTCCGATGTTACATGTCAATGCAGAAAAACTAAATGATACTGTTCCGCCATTAGCTATTCCTGTTGCATTAACTGTATTTATAAGAGTAGCACTTCCAAATGAATTGGTTGTGCCGCTATATAATTTAAAGTTAGTAAGATCTCCTGCAATGAACGTTCCGCCCGATGTAAAACTCACTCCTGTTAAAGAAGCATTATTAGAAGTTACTGCTATTGAAAACTGATCAATAATATTTCCATTAGATGCTTGTTGAATATTTGCTGCACCTATCTGTGAATTATCATTCAAAGCAATAGTCGGAGTTGTATAAGCAATAGTTTGTGCATTACCTGCAGCAACAGGATTTGTTCCTGTAGTATAATGTGCACCTACAAAAGTAATATTGCTGAATGATGTGGTGCCGATGCTTACTATATCTCCAACAGTTGCACTCAATGAAACATCTGCAGTAAACAATATATAATAAGTAGTACCTGCAGTGAGTGTATTTGAAAGACTCGAAACAGAAACGTTATTTCCACTACCTACTACTGCCTGATTACTTCCTAATTGTGTTGCACCTGCAATACTATTAGTAGTGTTTATCCAGAATTTGAAACCATTTGTTTGAATATCTCCTGTTACATAAGTTCCTGATGTGGTTACTGTTATTCCTGATAAAGTAGCATTAGCAATTGAAGGAACTATTTGAATACTGCCGATAACATTATTAGTAGTATTCTGAAAAATATTTCCTGCAGAAGGATGTGCAGCACTGATTGCTACACTATAAACTTCAATATTCGGAACCAATTCTCCTGAGTTTAATAGTTGTGCAGACCATCTGTTTCCTGATCCATCAATAAAAAATATCTGTGCTAATTGTCCTGCAGATAATCCTCCTGAATTAGTAAAAAACAATTGCCCTTTTGTTCCTGATGTTCCCTGACCAAAAGTTCCTTGCCAGTTATTAATAAGCAATGAGTCACCTGAAGTCCATGATTGATTATGACTATCTGCAAAAGTTATAGTGTGTGCAGTTGCTGATGCTAAAGTTATGTTTGAATTTACATTCGTTCCATTTAATGTTAAAGTACCGAATGACAATGCAGTTGATGCAGTAATTCCTGAAGTACCAAATGTTCCACCGCCTAATGTAATAGGTAATGAAGTATTAGTAATATTTACAATCGGATTAAATCTTAATTCACCTTGATTGATTGTAAACCCTCCTGTTAAAGTATAAGTATTACCTGTTAAGTTCAGCAGGTTAGCTCCTGTTTTTACAATTTTAAGTACTCCTGTTCCTCCTGCTCCGTTTGCTATTGAGGTTGGGAAAACTGTAACATCAGATGTTTGCGTTATCGTTAAAGTACTGTTTGAACTTGCTGCATCATTAGTAATAGTATCTTTAGTAGTATTGCCACCACCTACAGAAAGTGTTCCTATGGTTTGATTAAATCCAAACAAATCCAGATTTCCTCCCTGACCTGATTG
>Ga0206927_1100_pt1 | contig 19389 bp, 24 predicted proteins | sample Alteio_BWOrgHeat_60_FD_153249 | JGI IMG/M metagenome (GOLD analysis project Ga0206927, IMG submission 153249) | Enriched cells from forest soil in Barre Woods Harvard Forest LTER site, Petersham, Massachusetts, United States -... | ecosystem: Environmental > Terrestrial > Soil > Temperate forest >... | reverse complement strand
TCGCGAACTGCGGCGATGAAACTTCTGGCATCTCTTTCGCATGCTTCAAGGCTTTGGCCATCCGCATATTTGCCATTGAATGGCACTTTAGGAAAAACCGCAGAAGAAAAAATTTCATCTGGAGAACCGTCCTTACCTTTGCGACCGTAAATTTCTTCAAGAAGCTGCATCCCGCTCTGCCGGTATTTTCTTCTCTCTTTTTGGTATTTTGCATCTTCGGAACCAAAATCTATCTCGCGCAAACGCTGGTCCAAAATTGGGCCATGCACACGGTCTTTTAATTTTGGTGCAGATTTCAGCGGTGTGATAGTGTCGATATGCCGTTTCTTAGGCCCACTGATAATCAATATCTCTTCGTCTTCACCCATCATCGCCGCAAGATCTTTCGGGATGCGATTGCGTCGAACCAAGCCCTTACCACTTAAAGAAATTAACTCCGTGGGCATTTCGCGGTATAATCTTTCATCATTATTGCCGCCGGAATGTTCATGTCTGTTTAAGTAAACTCTTAACATCCTGCTATTCTACAAAACGATTATTACCCCAATATTACAATATTGAGTTATATAGGTTTTTAATGTAAAAACACTGGTCGGCTATGTAATTCTGGGCGATACTCTATTGAGCAACTGGCGGCACTATCGGCACGATACCTGCTTGCGGCAATGCCGATTTGCAAGTGACAGTTCCGGTTACCATAGGAATTGCTGAGGTTGTTGTAGGAGTAAAATAATATCCTGTTAAACGGCCATCATGAATTTCAGTTTCTTTCTCATGTTTTATGAAACTTTCATAATTATCACCTCCGCATAATTCAGTGGCACGGTGATTAAAATAACGTTCAAGCGTATAAGCAGAAGTGGCAGTATTTCCCCTCACTTGAATTTCATATTGACCAGTCGCAATTGGGCGGTCAACATAACCAAAACCTCCTTGATCTGAAGCCTGGTAAGGAGTTGGGTCAAGATGCCCGCATGATGAAAGCAAAACTGCGATAATTAGAAATTTAGTTTTTTGGCGCATTTAAATAACCTCCTTGATAGGGAACATTGGTGGGCGTAGTTGGTTGAGTTGTTGCTGGAGCTGCAGTTGCAGCATCCGGTGTTGCTACAGGTGCTGGAACTGCATTCTGCTGAGCAGCATTTGGTGCAACTGGTGCCGGAGTTTGTGGTTGCGGCATACCGCCCGTAACAATAGTTTGTTCAATTGTAGTGGTGCTTATTAAAGCTGCCGATGGCGCAATTGCTTTTGCCGCATCATAACCGTCATCATTTGGACATTGGAAATGGTAGTGAGCCGCAGTTGGCAAGTTTTCATATTCCGATAATGCGGAAGCCACTGCATAACCTAACAAACCATCACCAAACAGCCCTGGGCTGCGGTCAAGCATTTCATAGGAAATATCTTTTGTCGGTGCGAAATTGCCTTTGCAAATTTGGCTAGCTTCGCTTTCTGCAACTGATTTTAAGAATTCTTTGCGCGCTGGAACCATATACTCACCGCCTTTATAAGATCCAACCCATGTGCGATTAGTATTAGTAATATTTATAAAATGCTCGTCACTCCCAACTTTGCCGGAAGTAATGCTAAGCTGATTGCCGTCATAATCACGCACCCAGGTTTGCCCAACATGCGTGCAAGCACCAAGCGCCATCAAGGCGGATGCAAAACTCAATTTTATTATTTTCATAAATCCTCTTAGTTTTCTATTTTAGTGCCAGAACACTCGTTTTCCGGTTACAACCATGGCAATTCCAGCAGCATCAGCGGCAGCAAACACTTCCGGGTCACGCACTGATCCACCCGGATGGATAATAGCAGTAATGCCAGCTTTAGCAGCCACTTCAACACCATCAGCAAATGGGAAGAATGCATCGCTTGCCAATACATGTCCCTGTACGCCGCCTTTCACGGCAATTTCAACACTCCCTACCCGGTTCATTTGGCCAGCACCAATTCCGGTTGTGGTTTCGTTATGAACAGTAACGATGGCGTTTGATTTTACGTGTTTGACCACTTTGAATGCGAAGAGCAGATCTTTAATTTCAGCCTCAGTTGGCGCGCGTTTTGAAACTGTTTTAAGATCAGCCAGCGTAATATTTGCATCATCTAGATCTTGCACGAGCATACCACCAGCAACTGATTTAAATGATTTTTGGTTTTTGATTTTTGATTTTTGATTGGTAACCAGCACACGAAGATTTTTCTTCGTGGCGAAAATCTCTTTTGCTTTTTCACTCACTGCTGGGGCGATTATTACCTCAGCAAATAACTTGGCAATTTCTTCGGCAGTTTCTGCATCAATTTCGCGGTTCAATGCAATAATTCCGCCGAAAGCTGAAACCGAATCTGCCGCCAAAGCTTTGCGATAAGCTTCAGCTAAATTTGTAGCAGTTGCCACTCCGCATGGATTAGCGTGTTTGATAATTGCTACTGCCGGATTTTCAAATTCTTCAACCAGCAAAAATGCCGCATCGGTATCATTGATATTATTATATGAAAGTTCCTTGCCTTGTAATTGCTCGGCATTGGCAATGCCTGGAATATCTGCATCAGTAACATAAAACGCCGCATCCTGATGTGGGTTTTCACCATAACGCAAAGTTTGGCGAAGCTTTGCGTTAATATTTAATTGCTCAGGAAATTTTGCATTTAAGCGCTGGCCAGTGAACCAATTGGAAATCGCGCTATCATAAGCGGCAGTGCGCGAAAATGCTTTGGCTGCCAAATCTTCAGAATTTTTGGCTGAAATTCCGCCGGCGTTTTTAAGTTCATTTTCTAGCTTTGGATAATCTGCTGGGTCAGTAACGACGACGACATATTTGTGATTTTTCGCGGCTGAGCGAATCATCGATGGGCCGCCGATATCAATATTTTCGATCACTTCATGAAATTCTGCCCCGCGCGCAACGGTTGCTTCAAACGGGTAGAGGTTCACTACCACCATATCAATTTCGCCAATACCGTGTAGTTGCATAGCTTGCAAATGTTCTTTGTTATCGCGCACTCCAAGTAATGCACCGTGAACTTTTGGGTGGAGAGTTTTTACTCGCCCATCCATAATTTCCGGAAAGCCGGTGATTTCAGAAATATCGGAAACTTGTAAACCAGCATCTTTCAATGCTTTGGAAGTGCCACCGGTTGAAATGAGTTTTACCCCATGCGCATTCAACGCTTTAGCAAATTCAACAATACCGGTTTTATCGGAAACAGAAATGAGTGCAGTCTTGATTTTGATCATGACCAGTCTAATATTATACTATACAGTATATTTCAACAGGAGATACATATGGCTAAAATCGAAATTTACACCAAAGATTACTGCCCTTACTGCGTTAAGGCTAAAAAACTGCTTGAGATTAAGGGGCAGGATTTTGACGAAATCGACATTACGCATGACACCAAATTGGTTGAAGAAATGGTGAAAAAAGCGGGCGGCCGCAAAACCGTGCCGCAGATTTTCATCAATGGCAAACATATTGGCGGCTGTGATGATTTACACGCGCTAAACGATACGGGTGAATTGGATAAGCTTTTAGCTGGGTAGCTAAATTTTAATTGCGCTCAAGCGCCGCGCCGCCCTTCGGGCTAGCTAACCGGGCCTTGCCCTCGCCTTCGCACTGCGTGCTCGGAGCCCATAGCATTACATATATGAGTGGAATTAATTAGCAGAGACGCCAATAAGCCTTGCGTCCTGGCCAAGTTCTGGCTGCGTATAGCAAACTGGTTTATCCCAAGTTTTATAGCAATATGGCTGCGGTATAACTTCCGGAACCGGATCAGCATGATATTTGTGGTTAACTTCCGGATATACAAAATCAGCAACTTTGGCACGCCAATTTTTTGTATCGTCGCTAAAATCATCAGACATAGAAGCTGTGGTTTTTGGCGCAGGATTATGAACTGCTGGCATACTATTAATAGTGCTGCATGCGGCCAAAAATGTGGCGAAGACTATCGAAAAAATCTTTTTCATTACCGTATTTTCCCCAGAAATGGTTTATAAACAGTAAATTAGAGGCAAGTTTCATGCCAAATGGCGGCAAGGCCCTGTTTATAATCTGGGTATTTTAAGCTAACATTCAGTATTTTTTTGATTTTATCATTCTTCACCCGGCGCGAGCTTAAATAGAAACTGCGTGCCATTTCTGACATTTCAGCCTCTTCAAACGGCACTGATGGCGGCGGTTCAATCCCCATTAATTTTGCTGCATATTCAACCACTTCAGCCGCTGGCGCCGGTAAATCATCAGCGCAATTGAAAATTTCACCTGGCGTTGGGTTTTTAACTGATGCGGCTAAAATTTGCGCGATATCTTCAACATGAATCCGCGAGAAAAATTGGTTCGGCTTGGCAATTCGGCGCGCTGTTCCTTTTTTCAACTCATCAATCGCGCTTCTGCCTAGCCCATAAATCCCTGACAGGCGAAAAATATGAACTGGTAGACCAGTTTGCAACCATTGGTTTTCAGCTAGCACCCGCCATTTTGAACGGTCATTCGCTGGCTTTAACGGAGAAGTTTCATCCACCCAACCACCATCAGTATTTCCATAAACTCCGGTTGTGCTTAAGTAGCCAATCCATTTTGCCGCCGGGAACTTTTCACCAATAATTATATCACCATTCTCATTTGGTGGAATTGATAGCAATATGTGAGTCGCCTCTGCTAATTTTTCACGCGCCTCAAGCGACAATGGCAAATCACCACGATGAGTGCCGTAAACGCTCTCCCACTTACAAGCACGCGCAAAATAACTTGCAGAATAACCGAATCCAAAACAAAATAGCCGCATATTTTAAGAGTATAGGATATGAAAAAGTTAAAGAAAGCAGTTTTCCCAGTCGGCGGGCTTGGCACCAGGTTTTTACCGGCCACTAAGGCAATGCCGAAAGAAATGCTCACGCTGGTTGATAAGCCGATTATCCAATATGTTTTTGAAGAAGCGATTGCTGCGGGTTTTGAGGAGTTTATTTTCATTACCGGACGCAACAAAAATATTATCAACAACCATTTCGACCATAATTATGAGTTGCAAAAAGCCTTAAACGATAAGGCCAAAAAAGAAGAGTTGGAGCAAACCACTGGCTGGATGCCGGAGCCTGGTTCCATAGCATTCATCCGCCAACAAGAACCATTAGGTTTAGGCCATGCCGTGTGGTGTGCACGCAATTTTATTGGTGATGAAGCATTTGCGGTGCTCTTGCCGGATGAAATTATGAAGAGCAAAAAACCTTGCTTACAGCAAATGCGCGAAGCTTATGAACAAAGCGGCAGCAGCATAATTGCAGTTGGTGAAGTTGAGAAAAAAGATACTAATAAATATGGTATTATTATTCCAAATGGTGAGTTGAAAAATAATTCTGTGCGCGTGAAAGGTATGGTGGAAAAACCAAAGCCGGAAGATGCGCCGTCAAACTTGGCAATTATCGGGCGTTATATTCTTGATAGCGATATATTCAAATATCTCGACCGCACACAGAAAGGCGCGGGTGGTGAAATCCAGCTAACTGATGCAATGGCAGAAATGGCAAAAACTTATGAATATAATGCCGTAAAATTTGAGGGCCAGCGTTATGATTGCGGCAACAAGCTTGGGTTTATCGAAGCAACAATTGCCTTTGCACTAGAGCGGAAAGATTTGGGTGATGATGTGAAAAAGCTCATCAAAAAATATGCCTAATGTCACCGAACTCAAAGAATTTTACGAAACACCGCTGGGAAAATTTACCTGCCAAAAACTAAGACAAAAAATCAGCAAATTATGGCCAGAAGTTTCGCGCGAAAAAATATTGGGCCTCGGTTTTGCACTGCCTTATTTGCCATTACTTGCATATGGAAATTCATGCGTTGCATTTATGCCTTCCAGCATTGGCGCCATGAAAGTTGAAGATGCATCACCAACTGCGATGGTCGATATAACTGCCCTTCCTGCCCGTAATGAATATTTTGACCGCGCTGTATTAATCCACTGCATGGAAAATATTGAAGAGACCGAAAAAATGCTTGAGCAACTCTGGCATGTAATGAAACCGGCTGCGAAAATTCTTTTGATTGTGCCGAATGATAATAGCTTGTGGTTGAAGCTTAATACGCCTTATAAGAAATCTCTCAGCTATACAAAAATGACTTTGCTGCATTATCTGTTATTTAGCAAATTCTCGCCCCGACGGATTTCGCGTGATTTGTTTTTTATTCCAAGTAATAACAGATCAATCAATAGGTTAACTTCATTCCTGGGTAATATATTTTGGCGCAATTACAGCGGGGTTTTGATAATTGAGGCAGAAAAGCTGATTTTTGCGCCTGGTGGCAAGCCAATTAAGATAGCGCCGACCATCTGGGATAAGATTTTCAAGCCCAAAGCCGCTTCAGCCGTGGGTTAACCTTCCGTAAACTATAGAAATATAAAATATAACTATGCATAAGATATTCGATGGCGTTTATGTTGAGGAAAATAAGGATGTGCGCACCTATACGCTAGATGCCGACCGCTCGCCGCATATCAAAACTTTTCATTCTTACGAAAACCTTGAGCAGAAAATCGAATCACGCCAACCTGATAACACCAATGATATTTTAAACGCTGTTACCAACAATAATTTCGAAGCCAAAATTGATGAAGATGGCCTGATACACGTTCACACGGATGACCCGGTACATTTAGTGCAGGTGTTGTGTGATGAAAAATATATTGAGATTGAACAGGCTACCGCAATCATCGCCCATGAAATTGAAAATATTCAAAACCCGCTGATGCAAATGCTGTTAAAAGGCCGGCGCAAATTAAAAGAAGCACGTGAGATTATTATTCAAAACCATATCACTGCAGTGCAGACTGGTCAGGCCGCGAATAATGTCTTAAGCGGGCCAAATGATAAATCTAAGACGCGCTAATTATTTCGTTATATAAGGCGAGAGTTTTTTCGCACATTTTTGTAGTTGAGAAATTCGCCGCGTTTTCAATGCAAGCAGTTTTCCAGTTATTGCCAGTTTCAAGCAATTTTATAATTGCCACGCGCATTGCTTGCGCGTCATTTGGCGCAACGTAAATTCCGGTTTTGCCGTTGATCACCGTTTCAAGTGCGCCACCGATGTTTGTTGCCACCACCGGTTTTCCCATTGCCTGGGCTTCAATCGCAATTCGCCCAAAAGCTTCAGGGCGGATGGAGGCGGAAACAATTACATCAGCATTCGCCAAAACCGGCGGCAAATCTGGCGTTCCGGGGAGGATGATTATATTATCCGGCAAAGTTTTTTCCAGCTCGCGCATGTAATTTGTGTTTTCAACATCACCGACAATCACGCCTAAAGCATCAATTTCGCGCATTGCCTCGATAAATATGTGCTGCCCTTTCCAGTGCGTAATTCGCCCCGGCAGCATCACGATTTTTTTGCCCTGCGGCAGCCCCAAACCTAGTGGTGCAATATCAGGGTTAAATTTATTTACATCCGCACCGCGATGAATGGTGACAATTTTGGTGGGGTCAATTTTGTAATTTTTAATTATATGCTCACGAATAAAATCTGAAACCGCAATCACCCGCTCGCCCTTAGTCATCACCGAATTATATTTGCGCTTGGCACCATTTTGAATGCTGTAAGTGCCATGAAAAGTAGTCACAAAATGCGTGCCGGTTTGCTTCGCCGCCAAATAAGCACTCCACGCCGGTGCGCGGCTTCTGGCATGAACAATATCCACATTATTAGCGCGGATGACTGCTTTTAGAAAATGCGCATTAAGCAAAATTTTCGCTGGGTTTTTGGAGTTGAGCGGCAATTTCAAATGCTTGCCTTTAAGCTGCGGCACAAGCCTGCCGCCGTTTGACATGACGATAGATTTCCAGCCGGCGGCCACCAGCGCATTATCAATTTCCAAAGTCCCACGTTCCACACCGCCTTGTTCCAGCGCTGGCAAAACTTGCAAAATCGTCGGTTTAGTTGACAGTTCATTATCCATAGGCAAATATCTATCACTTATGAGCAAAAAGTACATATTAACCCTTGCCTGCCCGGATAAAATCGGCATTGTTGCCGAAGTTTCGGGGTTTTTGGCGGCGCACAAATGCAACATCAACGAATCGGCGCAGTTTAATGATACGTTCAACGACAAGTTCTTCATGCGCGTGGTTTTCACCGGCAGCGATGTGGCAGGCGAATTTGGCGCGATTGCCAAAAAATTCAAAATGGATTGGAAAATTGATGATTCCAGCCGCAAACCACGCGTGCTTATTATGGTTTCAAAAGCCAGCCACTGTTTAAACCACCTTCTCCATCGCCGCCGCATCGGCACGTTGAATATTGAAATTCCCGCCGTGATTTCCAACCATCCTGATTTGCGCGAGATGGCAGAATGGCACAAAATTCCTTTTTATCATTTGCCGGTTGATGCCAAAACCAAAGCCAAGCAGGAAGAAAAAATTTTGCAGCTTATTGATGAACTTGATATCGACCTTATCGTTTTGGCGCGTTATATGCAGGTGCTCTCGCCCGAACTTTGCCGTGCATTGAAAGGCCGCGCAATAAATATCCACCACTCATTCCTGCCAAGTTTCAAAGGTGCCAGCCCTTATAAACAAGCATTTGAGCGCGGCGTAAAAATCATCGGTGCAACCGCGCATTTTGTTACCGAAAACCTAGACGAGGGGCCGATTATCGACCAGGAAGTTATTCGCGTTGACCACACTTACACGCCCGACCAACTCATGCAGGCCGGCAGCGATATCGAAAACCTCACACTCGCCAGGGCTGTGCAGTATTATATTGAAAGTAGAATATTGATAAACGGTGATAAAACCGTTGTGTTTAAATAATTGCATATTATTATTCACGCTCAACCTAAACGTGAGTTCCATATGAAAAAATTTTTGACTGCATTATTAGTAACCACTGCAATTTCAACCGCTGCAATGGCAGCCTCTGCCGCACCAGCTGCTGCTCCTGCCGGAGCTGCACTTACTGGTGATTATAAAGCAGATGCGCGCAATTATAATTCCATGACCAAAGACCAAAAACTCAAATTCATTGAAGAGCGCCGCAATGCGATGATTCAAAAATCGAACGATAAATGGAAAAATATGAGTGATGATGAAAAAATCGCTAAATATGAACATGGCCGCACTGCAGCTGCATCACGCCGCGAGCAACATAACAGTGTGAATGCTGCGTCTAATGCTATAACTGCAGGAAGCGTGCCAAATGCTGCATCAGCAGTTGCTGCGCCAAAGAACTAGAATTTCCATTCTGCTAAATTTGAAGCCCTGCCATTTGGCGGGGCTTTTTATTTCTTAAATTCGCGAAGTGCAGTGAGGAATTTTTCCATCTCATCATCCGACCCAATCGAAATCCGCAAGTGCTGCGGCAATTGGTAATTGCTGATTTCGCGCACCAAAATTCCTTTGCTAGCAAAAAATTCGAAAGCTTTTTTTCCCGCATCTGCCGCATCACCAAATTTAGCCATGATGAAATTCCCCTGGCTTGGCACTGGCGTAAAACCCAGTTTATCCAGTTCAGCAAATAATTTCTCACGCCACTTCGTGTTATGCGCGATGCTTTTTTTGACAAAATCTTGATCATTCACCGCTGCAATTCCAGCAGCTAAAGTTGGGCCGGTAACGTTGAATGGCGGGCGAATGCGGTTAAGAATATCAATAATTTTCGGATGCGCATAACCCCAACCTAGGCGAAGTGCTGCCAAGCCATACATTTTTGAAAATGTGTGCGTCATAATCGTGTTTTCACCCAGATCAACAATCTCGCGCCCGTCGGAATAATCAGTTGCGGTTACGCATTCGGCATAAGCCGCATCGATCACCAACAAAATGTCTTCGCGCAAACCTTTACGTAGGCGCAAAACTTCTGATTTTGGAATGTAAGTGCCGGTCGGGTTATTCGGGTTGGCAAAAAAGACGATGCGCGTTTTCTTTGTCACCGCTGCAATTATCGCATCAACATCGGTTGTGTAATTTTTCTCAGGCGCAATAACAGGAGTTGCGCCAGCTGATTGTGCAGCGATTGGGTAAACTAGAAAACCGTGTTTGGTATAAATTACTTCATCACCCTCGCCCGCATAGGCATAGGCGATAATTTCCAAGATTTCATCAGAACCGGCGCCACAAATAAGTTTTTCCGGGTCAAGATTATAAACTTTCCCAATCGCCGCGCGAAGTTCAGCTGCGGTTGCATCAGGATAGCGATTAAAATTTTCAAAATCCTTATAAGCCGCGCTGGCCTTAGAACTGCAGCCCAATCCATTTTCGTTGGATGATAATTTAATTGGCTTCGCCACGCCGGAAATTTTTGATTTTCCGGGTGTATATGGCGCGATGTTTAATATTTCTTTTTTGGTTTTAAGCATGGCAGAACATTAGAACGTTAGAATTTAGAACATTAGAATATAGGTTCTTTATCTAAGTTCCAAGTTCTAATGTTCTAAGTTCTATAATCCGTAATTCCCAATAACCACTGCGTCATTCAACGCTGTATGAAAGCCTTCGAATTCCACCAGCTTTACTTTGCCATGAGTCGCAATCGCATGGCCGTGATGAGCATTTGCATCAATAATAGCAAGGGTTTTATCTGCACCAGATTCCTCTGGTTGTAATTTTCCAATTGCAAAAACTCCCTCACCTAAACGCGCGAAAATTTTTAAATGCTTATATTTTTCATCCCCAAGCGAAAGCCACCAGCCGCTCTCCAAACTCAAAATAGCAACTGTGTGTTTATCAATTTTTTCCAATGCTTCATGTTCGGATTCATATTCGTGATATTTTGTGAAGCTGCCGAAATATTCCACACTCAAACGATGCATTTCCAGGCTGGAATTTTTTGGCAACGCCACCTGCAATCCGTTTTCAAGCGCAAGCGAAGCTGAAATTATGCTGCGCCAAAGCGAATAAATTGCCGGTTTTGGAAATACGCCCGCGCCACGCGCCACTAATTCGCGCAACATTTTTGCCTCGCGGCCGGAACGGATAAAATTATGCCCGTTATTATTTCCCTTGGCTTTGGCAACATCCAGCACCAGCTCAGCACGTTCCGCCAGTAATTTCAGTATCTTAGAATCGATCGCATCAATTTTGTTTCTTAATTCTTCAAGGGACATAATACTTGTAAAACTAAGGCAATTTAAATAAAATAGCAATATGCAGCATGTAGCTCACATAAATTCTCCCTATCAGGGCGCTAATGGTTTTTCATCGCGCCTTTTATCCAAATACCCGCCGGATATTGTTCTTTTTGACTGGGACCGCACACTTTTTGATAACCAGCACTTTACTAATTGGGCCTCCAGAACATTCATAGAGCTGAACTTTGCTGACCCAAAACCTGATCCTAAGGATACGAGTAAACTCTGGCGCGAAAATCAGCAACTTTATTGCGAGACATATTTCCCGCCTAAAACTGCAGATGATCCCGGCAAAACTCCAGCTGATATATTAGCTATGTGGGACCCGATCCTGCGCGAAATTTCTCCGGAAAATATGAGATTGCTGCCTGGCGCTATGGAAACAATCGCGTTTCTTGCCAAAAAAAGCGTAAGAATGGGAATTGCAAGCAGTAAACCCGATGATATGCTAAAAGCAGAGGTGGAGTTTTTTGGCATCACCCGCCATTTCGATATTATTTCCGGCCATAAAGAAGGCAGAAAATTAAAACCCGATCCTAGCCCGCTTATTGATCCATTAAAGGAACTCGGAATACCTCTGGGTAACGCGTGGTATGCCGGAGATGACCTCAATGATTATCTCGCAGCAAGAAGCGCCGGCTTCTTAATGCATGTTATAGGCGAAGCTCACGCCGCGCGCATAAAAGAGCGCAATGACCGGGAAGACCCTAAACGCATGGTTTATTATCATAATACTTTGGGCCATTTTCTGCAGCATCTACAGCCTCGTATTGAAACTACCTTAAGTATGCCTCTTTAGATATAAAAGATAGACTGATTTCCGGTATAAGTATATTCTCGGAAAAATTTTCTTCGGTTTATGGCAGAACACAATAAAATTAGAATAACCAAACCATTGAAGCTTGATTCAGGCGTTGAAATCCGTGATTTTGATATTGCTTATCAAACCTACGGCAAGCTAAATGCTGCCAAATCCAACGTGGTTTTTGTGTGCCACGCGCTAACGGGTGACCAATATGTGGCAGGCACGCACCCTGTAACCGGCAAACCGGGCTGGTGGGATGCGGTTGTTGGCGCGGGCAAAATTATTGATACTAATCGTTATTATGTGATTTGCGCCAATGTTATCGGCGGCTGTATGGGCAGCCTTGGACCGAAGGAAATTCATGAAGCAACGGGCAAACCTTATGCGCTCACCTTCCCGATTATTACGATCAGCGATATGGTGCGAGCGCATTCGCTGTTGCTCGATGAACTTGGCATTAGCGATATTTTCTGCGTCATCGGCGGCTCAATGGGCGGAATGCAGGTGCTCGAATGGGTAGCCAAATTCCCACAGCGTATTTTTGCGGCAATTCCGATTGCAACTACTTGCCGCCATTCTGCACAGAATATCGCATTTCACGAAATTGGCCGCCAGGCGATTATGGCTGATCCGAATTGGGAGGGTGGCAATTACCAGTTGGAAGAAAAAACACCGACCAAAGGGTTATCTGTCGCGCGGATGACAGCACACGTCACTTACATGTCGGAAGAGTCGCTGGAGAAAAAATTCGGCCGCAACTTGCAAAATCGTGAGGCGGTGACTTATGGATTTGATGCAGATTTTCAGATTGAAAGTTACTTGCGCCATCAAGGCATCAGCTTCGTTGATCGTTTTGACGCCAACTCATATTTATACATCACTCGCGCCATGGATTATTTTGACATGGAACGCGAATATGGCCAGCATTTGAGTGAAATCTTCGCCAGCACCACAGCGCGCGTTTGCATAATCTCCTTCACCAGTGATTGGCTATATCCAACCGTTGAGAGCAAATACATCACCCGCGCATTAAACGCCGTGGGCGCTGATGTAAGCTTCCTAGAGATCAAAACCGATAAGGGGCATGACGCATTTTTGCTTGATGTGCCGGAATTTACCAATACGTTGAAAGGCTATATTGAAAATATAGCGAAGGAGCGTGGGATATGAACATCCGCCCAGACCTAAAAATTATCTGCGACATTGTTGAGCCTAATGCCAAGGTGTTGGATATCGGCTGTGGCGAGGGTGAATTGTTGAGTGCGTTGAAGCAAACAAAAAACACATCTGGGCGTGGGATTGAGTTAGATCAAAACAACGTTAGCAAATGCCTGGCAGCGGGGTTATCAGTCATGCAGGGTGACGTGAACACTGATTTGGAACATTATCCGAGTGATAGTTTTGATTACACACTCCTCACACACACATTGCAGGTGACAAAACATCCTGATCTGGTTTTGAAAGAGATGCTCCGCATTGGCAAAAAGGCAATTGTTGGTGTGCCGAACTTCGGTTATTGGCGCAATCGCTGGCAGTTATTGCTGAATGGAAAAATGCCGGTGACGAAAAAACTTTCATATGAATGGTTCGAAACACCCAACATCCACTTCTGCACAATTCGTGATTTTGTCACATTATGCAAAGATCTTGATATCAAAATTGAAAAAAGACTTGCTATCAACTCAGCAAATAAAATAATAACATTCTCAGGCTCCGGTGGCATTGCCAATATTTTCGGCGAACAGGGAATTTTTCTTCTATCAAAATAACTTCAAAGGTAATTTATGAAAAAGTTTTTTATATTGGCATTAGTAGCATTGGCTGCTTGTACAACAACTGAAACCGGTAAAACTGCCGGCGGTCATAACCCTGCTGCTGCAACAGAAAAACTCGTCGGTTCTTGCCCGAATGGCGTAAAAGGCGTTATCGATAACCAGAACGGCGGCAAAATTTATTACACGTCGAGCCATCCGCTTTATCAATATATCAAATTACAGCCAAAAATTGGCGAGCGCACTTTCTGCACAGTTGAGGAAGCTAACCGCGCTGGTTTCACTAAACCTGCGCCTGAACATTTTGAGGACAGCACTTACCACTTAATCCAGTGCTTGAAATCTGAAGGCAGCGCCGGCACATGCCATACTTATGTTTCAGGAATTTACCAGTCGCTCAAAATTTATGACAAAGTCTGCGGCCCTTCTTCTTTAAGCCCTGACGAGGAATTAAGCGCAATTGAAAGCTATGCCGCGCACCCTGCCAGCAATATGGAAATTGGCAAATTCTATGGTGCTTCCGGCGCGTTCATGCGTAAATATCCGTGCCACAGATAGCTTAAAAGAACGAAGCAATGTTGGAGATTACCCACGCACCCGTTGAGGAGTTTGAACTAATTTGGCCGATATTTAAAGATATCGTAGCCATTGGAGATACTTACGTTTACGACCCGGAAATCAGCAAAGAAGAGGCAAAAAAAGTTTGGTTTGATGCAAAATTCCAGACTTTCATTGCTCGGCAAAATGGCAAGATTGCTGGCGCCTATGTTATCCGCCCCAATCATCGTGATTTAGGAAACCACATTGCCAATGCAGCATTCATCGTTGCGCGAGATTTCCGTCGCCAAGGTTTAGGCCGCAAACTGGCCGAGCACTCTTTCACCCAAGCAAAAAGCGCTGGTTATAAAGGGATGCAATTTAATTTCGTGGTCAGCACAAATGAGATTGCGGTGAATTTGTGGACATCATTGGGCTTTGAAATTATCGGCACAGTGCCGGACGCTTACCGCCACCAACAACTAAAAAAACTGGTGCCGATTCACATTATGTATAAGAAATTATAAATTAAGCGTCGTTATTCACCGGGCTGTGGCGTTCGCAAGGGCTGCCTTCAATGCCTACGCATGGGCTTTTAAGATCTGGATGATACTCATTGCAGGCGGAAACTGCGCCAAGCAGGCTAAAAACGAATATAGTGATAAATAATTTGCGCATTTTTAATTCCCTTAAAATCTTCTCAAATCTATGGCAGGTTCCGCCAGATTTCAAGGAATAATTGATTAGTGGCACAGCGCGTGCTAAAAGCAGCGCCGATGCAGCTCGCCTTCGCAACAAAGCCTCGGCGCGGCGCAAGAATTTGGACCTGCGCTTTCTCCATCCATATGGTAAAAGCTGCACCAATAATAAGCGGAAGGGTGGCCGAGCGGTTGAAGGCGCACGCCTGGAAAGTGTGTATAGTGTCAAAGCTATCGTGGGTTCGAATCCCATCCCTTCCGCCATTTATTTAATTAAATAAATGCTATTAGCTTGCGTTCTTAATAATTGCTGCAGAATATGCCGCACAAGCTTAAAATCTGCCCAATACAATGGGCCTACATACTACTTCTTTATAGAATTTTTATATGATTGTGAGATACTTTGAGCCACAAAATTGGGGCTTGTATATGGAAAGAGTAAAGCAATTTTTCAGCGACAATGCCTTTGCAGCGCACGGCTATTGCTTCTTATGGTTACCTGAAATTGTCTGGCTGCATGTCATTGCCAACGCACTTATTGCGCTCTCGTATTTCAGCATCCCGGTTGCTTTGTGGTATTTCGTCAAAAAACGCCCTGATATTCCTTTTGACCGCATTTTTATTCTCTTCGCTGCATTCATTACTCTTTGCGGGCTTACGCATGTTTTTGGCATAGTCGTTTTATGGCACCCATATTATGGCATAGAAGGATTAGTTCTCCTTGCCACCGGCATAGCTTCTATTATTACCGCTGTTTTGGTATGGAAAATTATTCCAATAGCTCTGATTTTCCCAAGCCTTAGCGAATTGCTTGAAACCAACAAAAAGCTCAATGAATCATATGAGGAAGTTGAGAGAAAGGTAAAAGAAAGAACAGCTGAATTAGAACTTGCGAATGCCGAACTTACTCTGGCCAAGCAAAAAGCCGATTCAGCAAATCAGGCCAAAACTGACTTTCTGGCCAATATGAGCCATGAAATAAGAACGCCGATGAACGTTGTGCTTGGGCTTTCTGATATTTTATCTTTGAGCGAACCACTTACCGAGAAACAAGCTCAATGTATTCAAGTTTTAAAAACCAGTGGTGAATCTCTGCTAGGCCTGATCAATGATCTTTTAGATATTTCAAAAATTGAATCGCAGGCTATAGAGCTGGAAAAAACTGAGTTTAATATCATCAAAATAGTTGATGATGTTGTTAATATCATGTCGATCAGGGCAAATGAAAAAAGCCTGAATTTTACGGTTCACCAGGAATGCCCTGGTATCGAGAACCAGATTTTTATCGGTGATCCAAAACGCATTCGCCAGATTATTTTAAATCTCTCCGGTAATGCGATAAAATTTACCGACGAAGGCGAAGTATCAATTAAAATCAACTGCAAAAAAACAGCTGATGAAACAGTTCAAAATATTATTATCGAAGTTTCCGATACGGGAATTGGTATTGCGCAAGATAAGCTGGAAATGATTTTTGAAAAATTCGCTCAGGCCGATACATCAATCAGCCGCAAATATGGCGGAAGCGGGCTTGGGCTCTCAATTACAAAAAATCTGATCGAATTGATGGGCGGATCTATAAAAACCAAAAGCCAGGTTGGAACCGGCTCAACTTTCATAGTAAACCTGCCGCTCAAAATTGCGTCATCTTCCGAAATTTCAGCGCCGGTAAAAAGAAAAATAAAGCCCGCTTCGGCAAAAGCAAAAACGAAATTGAAAATATTGCTGGTGGAAGATTATGCCGCCAATGTTTTAGTTGCGGGAACGCTCTTAAACGAATTCGGTTATGAATATGACACAGCAACCGATGGGCTTAAGGCGGTGGATAAATTCAAAACCGATAAATATGATTTGATACTCATGGATATTCAAATGCCGATAATGAACGGGTTGGAAGCTACGGCATCGATCAGAAATTATGAGCGCGAAAATAAATTAAACAAAACTCCAATTATCGGAATTACTGCGCATGCTTTGGCTGCAGATCGTGCCAGCTGCTTTGCGGCCGGCATGGATGAATATATTAGCAAGCCCTTTAACCGTGACGAACTTTTAGACAAGATAACGAATTTAATTGGCAACAAATAAATTTAAGCCACGCTTCTAGAATCGTGATGGGTAAAAGCATAATGCAGGTTTTCAGCTGCGAACTTCACCGCATCCGTTGCTTCAGTCACCAATCCATCAAGACCAAAAAATTCATGCGTAACACCGGCGAATTTTTTCAAATTCACCTGCACGCCTTCATGGCCAAGTTTAGCGGCATATTGTTCACCATCACTTCGTAGAGGATCAATTTCAGCTAAGATTATTGTTGCAGTAGGAAGATCAGATAAATTGGCATAAAGCGGAGAAATATAAGCTTGTTTACGATCTTCTCCTTCCGGAAGATAATGGCTGTAGAACCAATCAAGCATGGCAGTGTTTAATGGCGCTGCATTAACATTTTCGCGCGCAGAAGGACTATTAAAACCATTTTCAAGATCAGTTACCGGATAAATAAGCAATTGGTGCACTGGTGGTGGTAGCTGATTATCGCGCGCCATTAATGTTACGACCGCCGCTAAATTTCCACCGGCGCTTTCACCTGCTACTGCAACGCTCATTAAATCACCGCCAATTAAAACTGTATTTTCCAAAACCCATTTATAAGCCGCATATGCATCATTTGGCGCCGCTGGCCATTTATGTTCGGGTGCTTGAGCATAACCAACCGAAACTACAACGCATTTCGCATTATCGCAAATTGCACGGCAAGATGAATCATACGTATCTAGATTGGCAATAACCCACCCACCACCATGATAATAAACCGCAACCGGCCAGCCAGTCGTTGGAACATTTCCTTTTGGGGTATAGATTCTAAGCAGAATTTCGCCATCATCGCTATTTAGCTTGGGAATCGTTCTATGTTCAACTTTAGCAACCGACCTTGGCATTGGCGCAAGCGCCCTTTTAGTAAAATGTTGGCCATAAACTGCCACCGCTGCCCGATCAAGCAGAGGGATTAACCGCGCATTTTCAACGGTTTGTTCCTCGATAGGCAAAGGGCCCATAGCTTTATGGGCATCCAGAATTGCCTGCATCTGGCTGTTTGGCTTTTGCATGATTTGTTACCCATGAATTGTACTTTCATAATAAGCACAAAATGCATAAATTTTCTATAATGAGATTGCTAAATTTGGCTTATTTCTGCGGCTTTGCTGCATTGCGATAGCTTTCTAAATCAGGCGGTACACCCCTTTCCTCCCGCCATTTTAAACTTGGCTCATTTAAGTCATCAAAACTAATTATTCCGAAGGCCAGATCTTCTGCCATGCGCACTGCCTTTTTCAGCTGAGATTTTGATAAGTGCATTATTGCCGGCTCTTTTATTTTTCCATACCAAACACCGCCGACAATATTATCAAGAATAATGCGTTGAAAATGCGCTTCCTCAACCGCCGGCCAGTTTTCTTCCGCTGCTTTTTTAGGCAGAACCTCGCCGGTGATTTTGAAATATTCATCAATCAACCGGAAACGTTCTTCATGAGGATTTTTGGGTGATTTTTTCATCGCCATATGATTATATATCAAAAAACCGAAATGGAGAAATTTATGCAGAGAATGGATTACGGGGCAGCAGCACCCGAAGCTTATAAGAAATTTATTGAAATATATATGTACCACACAAAATGTGGCTTAAATAAAACGCTGCTGGATATGGTTTATTTGCGCGTTTCGCAGATCAATGGCTGCTCATATTGCGTTGACCAGCATTGGACTGATGCCAAAAACGCAGGCGCGGATTTGCGCAAACTTAATTCGATAGTAACCTGGCGCAAAACTACATTTTTCACCGATCAAGAACGGGCCGCACTCAACTGGGCAGAAGCTGTAACCAAGTTAGAGCACCAACAAGTAAGCGACGCAGATTATGAAGAAAGCCGGAAATATTTTAGCGAAAAGGAACTGGCAGATCTCACATTCGCAATTGCCAATATGAATGCGATGAACCGTTTTGCTATTGCGTTTAAAAAATATCCTCCGGCTTAACATTGTTTTATATAGATATTTTTAATTAACCTTTTGGTTATTATAATTAAAATTATTGACATTTCTTAACTTTTGTATTATAAATCCTGAAAACGAGGATTATAAAATAATATGTCAAAACAGGCCGATAATACATTACCCACTTGGTTACATAAGAATATAATTTTTGAATATTCCGTTACACAAAGATCAGGTTCTAAGTTGCTGCAGATAAATGTAAGAAATCAGCCAGAATTTTCTATTGTAATAAATATAGGGGATGGAAAACGGCCACCAAGAAATTTTGACGAATCTTTAACCAGTTTTACAGATTCTCTTGGACAATATGCAGCAAGTTTAGCCCAATTAACTGAAGATTTTGGTCTGGAATTTTCTAGAGACGGAGAAAATCTTATTATTGCGAATGCCGCATATA
>Ga0206927_1099_pt1 | contig 19426 bp, 17 predicted proteins | sample Alteio_BWOrgHeat_60_FD_153249 | JGI IMG/M metagenome (GOLD analysis project Ga0206927, IMG submission 153249) | Enriched cells from forest soil in Barre Woods Harvard Forest LTER site, Petersham, Massachusetts, United States -... | ecosystem: Environmental > Terrestrial > Soil > Temperate forest >... | reverse complement strand
GATAAGAACATTTGTTCCATCAATATAAATCGAATCTAACAAGGTTCCAGCAGAATTATAGTTCCCGTCGTCTTTATAAATCTTAGCATAAAATCCAACTGTGTTTAAGTTTTGAGCAATATAATAACTAACTTTTGTTACCTTGCATGGATGAAATGGTGGAATAAAATAAACTCCTACACCGCCATTACCTCCCTGCCAGCTAACATTCGTAAAATCCGCTACACCATTATCATAAGCCAAAACTATTTGAGCAAATGTTGTATCAATAACAACAATTTCCTGGGTCAAAGTATTATTATTATAGACGCCATCTGTAGGTATGGTGGTGGTAAATTTATATCTTCCCACTGCAGTTGGTAACCAAGCATCATTACTAAGTGTTAAAGTTTGATTTTGATAAAGCCCCAGATTCCCTGTCGAATCAACTCCTTGTTGTTGCACGACATTGGCAATATTTTGTATTTCGCAATTTGCAACAACAGGTGCTAAAGGCAAATTACCAGTATTGGCAATATTAGTGGTCATGATAAATGGGTTTCCATGACTCGAAACAAATATACCGCCTGTTCCAGGACTATTATTCCAATTAACAGAGGCATCATTTACTGTATAAGTTGAGTTACTCGGATAATAAAATTTGATGGCATAATTAGCAGGTGGGTAGGTATTATAAGATTGTTGCAATCCAATCTCACCTGAATAATTTTCAATTCCAATACTCATGAAATCAGGATTGTAGGGATAAGTCCCCGTCTGCTGCTGATATTGATAAGTGATTGAACTATCTACTCCACTTAAAATAATCTGAAATGTATTCGAACCTGAATAAGTTGTAGAAGTAGTATCCCAAAACGGAACATTAATAAAAGATACAATAAGCGTATCAGTTCCATTCGACCAGTAATAGCAAAGTCCCGGGTTTCCAGGACCGGAAAAATTAAGATCTGCAGCCATCACAGCAAGAAAATCCTGTGGTTGAGAGATGTTTGGAATAGTTGGAACCGGAACCGCAATTTGTCCTCCAGAAAAATCTGTGAACCCAATATATCCATTTGAGCCAATCCAGAAGTTGGCAACATTTTCCCAGTAATAATGGAAATTAAAACCAATACCAAAAGGTCCGCGGACATTATCATCCTCAAGTAATTTTACTTGCGTTGCTCCTGATAAAGATAGTATATCAATCCAATTATAAACCGGACCGGTAGTGTCATTGCTATCTTTCCAGATATAACCAAACAGGTCAGGTCCACCATTTAATCCAAAACACTGCATGGCAAAAGGTGAGCAATAAGCAATAAACATTAAAACAATTATTCTTTTGTAAATTTTTTTCATCTTTTGATTTATTTTTAGTTTGTCAAAATTAAGAACTATTTTGATAACAATGGTAATTACTATGAAAATAATTGAATGATATATTAGAAAACGATAAGCCGAAATTTTTCTATCTTTGCATCGATAAACAAATAAATAACCCTAAATTTATAATATTAAAATGAAAAAAATTCTAAACATCACCTTCGCATTATGCTTAATTGCATTAATGCCATCAATCTCTAATGCACAATTAAAGATGCCTCAGTTAAGCCCGAAAGCATACGTATCTCAAACTGTCGGATTGACCGAAATTTCAATTGACTATCACGCACCGAGCGTCAGGGGAAGAGCCACTATTTGGGGCGACGTAGTTCCTTTTGATTCCGTATGGAGAACAGGTGCTAATGAAGCCACAGTTATCTCCTTTTCTGATGATGTTACTATCGAAGGAAAAAAACTCGCTGCCGGTAAATATGCGTTGTTCACTATCCCTTCAAAGAACGGTGATTGGACTATCATCTTCAATAAAAAGAAAGACCTTTGGGGAGCATTTGGTTATGATAAAGCTGATGATATTTTACGCGTAAAAGTAAAACAAGCTCCTCATGATATGACCGAAACAATGATGTTTGCTTTCGGTGATGTTACCATCAATTCTGCAAATATTACCTTGAGATGGGAGAAAATAAAATTCAGCTTCAATGTAAAAACAGAGACTGATCAAATGGTTATGAAAATGATAAAAGATTCTATTGCGGCAAATCCAAATAAGGCTTCGGTTTACCGTCAGGCGGCGGGATATACTGTAACTTCAGGACTTCATTTGAGTGATGGTTTAACCTGGATTAATAAAGCAATCAGCATTAAAGAAGAAGACCGCTCTTATTGGACAAAAGCTCAATTATTAGCCAAGTTGGGCAAATATTCTGATGCCGTTACAGCAGGAAATAAAGCTCTCGACCTGGCAAAAGATGATAAAGATTTTGCTGAAGCTATTCCTTTCATCAAAAAGAATATAGACGAGTATAAAGCTAAAGCTAAGTAGGTAAAGACTAAATCAGTATAGAACATAAAAGTCCTCTTCGGTAACGGAGAGGATTTTTTTTTGGTGGCAAGGTCGGTTTTTGTTCAAAAATGGGTTATTTTTTCAGTAATTGGGCTTTTAAGGCTTTTTGTTTTATTTGAAAACCGACAAATTTTGGGTGTTTTATGGGTTGTTTTTAGTCGGTTTTGATGAAAAACAAGCCGTATTGAAAAAAAACAGGTACATGGAAGTTAATTCGAGGTACATGGAAGTCGGTTCGAGATACATGGAAACTAATTCGAGGTACATGGAATGGAATTCGAGAGACATTTAAGTTGATTCGAAGGCAATAAAAGTAAATTCATAGTACATTTTTATTGGTTCGAGGTACATGGAAGTTGGTTCGAGAGCAATTAATTTCAGTTTGAAGGACATTTTAAGTAATTCGAAGTAAAAATAAAAAAAATCAACGCAGAGTTTCGCAAAGTTGGACGCAAAGTTTCGCGGAGAAAAAAGAAAGATTTTGTTTAAAATAAAAAATTGCACAAAGAATGAACTTTACCAAAGTTCCAAACTTTGGTAAAGTTATATACATGTATAATAAGAGTTAGAAATTTGGATAAGGAGCGGGAGTGTGGCGATTGATAGCAGTGAACTAAATACGAAGAACTGAACCTGAATAGACTGTGCCCGATTGGAGCGGATATCCTTTTTTTTTGCTGAACTTAAGTTCGACAGGCTCACTTACCGTAGGCAAAAAAAGATATGAGCGGAAAGCGGGACTGAATTTGGGACGAGAGGTGAAGTACCCGCCAAAATCAATTACGAATTACGAATTAGGAATGAAAAATGGGATGAAAGTTATTTTCCGATGCTTATCATATTAACGAGCAAGCGATAAGCACCTGTAACTCCGGCGGGCAATTCGCGGAAAAAGGATAATCCTGTATAGATGAAATATCCTTTGCCGAATTTTGTTACGATAACGCTTCCCTGGCTTGGTTGTTCGCCCGGGTCGTTGCAAGAGAAAATTGTTTCATAATGAGAATCCCAATCACTTGCAAAATATAATCCTCGCTCCTGAATCCATCCATCAAAATCTTTATCGCTGATTTTATTCGGAGTGTTTAATAGGGGATGATTAGGGTTGTCGAAAGTCATGGGCGCTTCCTCAACCGTTACGCGGTCGCGGGATATTTTGAAGGGATAAGGACCAATATCGCCCTTGGTTGAGGAAAGGAAATTATTGGTGTTGTATTGAACGATGAGATTGCCGCCATTGCTTACATAATCCATCAGTTTGGTATGATAATATTGCATTCTGTCGTTGGTGTTAAATGCTCTTATCCCTACAACAATTGCATCATAATCGGCTAAGGATTTATTGCTGAGCATATCATCGGTGAGGGTGGTAACTTCATACCCAATCTGTTTCAAACACTGCGGAATTTCATCTCCGGCACCGGGAATGTAGCCGATATTATTTCCTTTTTTATTGACATAGATAGGAACAAACTTCGACTCGGCATCAGGGAATAAAGTCTGAATGGGAATATGAGGATAATTAACCCGAACAACGCTTTTGTTGATGGTTGTGTTATTTATTTCGACCGATGCTTTTGCAGTTATTGCATCATTCATATTAGGGGTGAAAAAGACGGGTGCGGTGACTTTGAAAGAGATGGTTATTTCATCGCCTTTCTTTTTCAAATTGAAGTTAGCAGAGGCAGGGTCAACTTTCCAATCGCCTTTTCCAAGTTCAAGTTTTGCTGTTCCTGAGGCATCATTAATGCCTGCCTTCAACACCACTTTTATCTGTTTGGTTTGATTATTCATGAACATGATAACAGGGGCTTCGATGTTTGCAGTGACCGGAGGAGTTATTTCCAAGGGTCTGAATTTCTCGCCATCTGTTGGCTCAATCCATTTAAAATAAACAGGTCTTTTGAAAGATATTTCCTGCTTGCCGAAAGAGATATTAAAGGTCACAGTTTCAGGCGGAGCATTCTCTGGTCTGCCGCGCAATTGCTGGTCATCAACAGTGTAAATACCGATGGTGTGTTTCTTTTCTAACCAATAAGGAGTTGAGTATTTCATGTCTGCCGGAATGATTATCGAATCTGTGATTGTATAGACTTTATTATTGGTCATTGAGCTATCACATTTTCTCTTTTTATCAGGTCCAAAGATCACGTTCTCCAACTTTGCAGATACATTATTTCTTTGAATTACGGTAGCGGTTATCTTCAATTGTTTTCCCGGCGAAACTGAATAATCATCTGCATTTGCCTCCATATAAATCCCGGAGCAGGCAACGATTAAATCCTCAACTTCTTTCATCTTTTGTACTTTCCAATAATCATCATTCAAATCCTTCAATTCGACATAGGCATTCAATAAATAAGGAACTATTTTCTCAGGTTTCTCAGGTTGAAACTCATCATTAGCCTGTTTAAGATAAGCAGCAATTTTATCACTGCCCTTTAATCTTTTCCATGTTTGATTGATGCCTGCAAATAAATCAGTTGCACTTGAATCTCCTGCAATATGTTTAAAGAATTCATAGAATGTTCCGCGTTGTTTTGGTACTCCAAAGCCCTGGCTTTTGTGCATGCTTCGGCTTTCAGCAGCTATCTCACCATAACCCTTTCCTAATAAATCATTATAAGTCCCCACATCAATTTTCAATTGAGAAGAATCTATGGTATTTGTTCCTGAACCGAAATTAAAAGTATTCCAATATAGACTCTTTGCCTGCCAGACTGATACATATTTCAATTGTTCAGGAAACATTTTAGGATCAGCAGCCGCTTTGAAAGCCTCTCCAGCCAGAATCGCAGAAGCAGTATGATGTCCATGTCCACCCTCGCCGGTTGTGGGGAATCGTGTTACGATTACATCCGGTTTGAAACAACGGATTACCCAAACAACATCTGCCAAAATACTGTCATGCCCCCAGATGCGCAAAGTTTCCTCGGGTCCTTTAGAATATCCGAAGTCATTGGAACGGGTAAAGAACTGTTCGGCACCATCAATTCTTCTTGCTGCAAGTAACTCCTGAGTTCTTATCAAACCCATCAATTCACCTTGTTCAGTTCCGATTAGATTTTGCCCTCCATCACCCCGATTCATAGAAAGATAAGCGGTTCTCAGACATTTTTCATTAGCAAAATAAGCCAGCAAGCGGGTGTTTTCATCATCAGGATGAGCAGCGACATAAAGGACTGAACCAACAGTATTCACCTTCTTCAAAGCAAGTTTTATATCCGATGAACTCCAGGTCTTTTGTCCCTGCCCGAATAAATGACAGGAAAAAAGCAAGACCATTAATATCAATTTGACAGGGGTATATTTATTCATAATCTATGATTTATAATTATAATGAGTTTGCAAAGATAGCTTTTTAGCCATTAGCTATAAGTTAACATCATTTTTTCAGAAACATGACAAAAGTCATCTATCATACTGATAAAAATCATGTTTTGCTAGCTTATCTGGTGGTACATTTGTAGGCTAAGAAAGAGTGCGTATGTATATAGAGCAAATTTATACCGATTGTTTGGCTGAAGCATCTTATTATATTGAATCGGATGGTGAGGTGGCGATAATTGACCCTATGAGGGAGGCTGAACCTTATATTCGAATCGCCGAAAGAAGAAATGCAAAGATATTATATGTTTTTGAAACTCACTTTCATGCCGATTTTATCTCAGGTCACCTTGATATTGCCCGACAAACAGGTGCTAAAATCGTTTATGGTCCCGGTGCCAAAGCCGATTATGATATTATTGTTTCAAAAGACTTACAGGAGTTTAAACTTGGCAGAGCAAAGATTAAAGTTCTGCATACCCCTGGTCATACTCTCGAATCTTGTTGTTATCTTTTGAATGATGAGAGGAATATTACCCATTCGGTTTTTACAGGAGATACATTATTTGTTGGAGAAGTTGGACGTCCGGATTTGGCTGTAAGCGGTCAAAATACAAAAGAAAGTCTGGCTGGAATGCTATATGATTCAATCAATAAAAAGCTGAAAACGCTTCCCGATTATGTAATTGTTTATCCCGCCCATGGAGCCGGTTCTGCCTGCGGAAAGAATATCAGTAAGGAATTGTATTCCACCATCGGCTATCAGAAACAATTTAATTATGCTTTGAAACCAATGAGCAAAGAAGAATTTGTGAAAGTTGTTACGGAAGGTTTAACAGAGCCTCCGAAATATTTCTTTAAAGATGCGGTGATTAATAAGAAGGGTTATGAGCCTTTGGATAAGGTGATTGATAAAAATCTTAATCCGCTTTCTTTGGTTGATTTTGAGAAAGAAATAAAACATGGTGCAGTGATTTTGGATGCTCGTAAACCTGATGATTTTGAGAAGGGATATATATCAGGAGCAATTAATATTGGCTTAGACGGTCAATATGCAATTTGGGCTGGCAGCCTTATAGATATTACGACTCCTCTGATATTAGTAACTGATTCAGGGCGGGAAAAGGAGGCAATTCTGAGATTGGCAAGGGTTGGTTTTGAGAATGTAAAAGGTTACCTTGCGGGAGGAATAGAGACCTGGGCAAAGCGAAATACATTTGATAAAATTGAAAGCATAGAGCCTTTGGATTATATTAAAATTAAGCAAAACCATCATATGACTATTGATGTTCGGAATGCTGATGAATGTATCACAGGGATATTGCCCGGAGCAAAAGTAATTCCTTTAAATTCTTTGGAAAAGGAAATGACGAAGCTTGATAAACATGAAAAAATATATATTTATTGCGCCGGCGGTTATCGTTCAATGATGGCATCGTCTTTGATGAAAAATCATGGGTTCGATAATATAGTGAATATAAGAGGTGGGATAAATAAAATAAGAAGTGCTCATATAAAGCTCGTCAATTTCAACTGATAAATAATTACATCTATGAAAAAGATTTTAGTACCGACAGATTTCTCCGATAATGCTCACAATGCATTAAAGTACGCTGCTTCGATTGCAGAAAAGATTAAATCGCAGGTTATAATTTTTAATTTCTTTAGAATTCCTATTGTGTCCGGAGATGTCCCAATAGATCCTTCTTTGATTGAAGAACTTGAAAATGAATCCATCGAATCGCTTCAGCAACTGAAGAAAGATGTTCTGGAAAAGCATCCCGACTTGGATATTAAATGTATTTCTTCCTCTGGTTTGGATAATGAAGTGAATGAAATTTGTGAAACTTCGGATAGTAATGGTATTGATTTGGTGGTGATGGGAACCAAAGGTGCAAGCGGGATTACGAAGGCAGTGATAGGAAGCAATACGGCTCATGTAATTGATGATTCGCATTGCCCTGTTCTTGCAATTCCTGAATTTGCAACTTTTAAAGGCATCAAAAAGATAATTTATGCAACAGATTTCAATTCATCGGATTATAAATCCATTCGTTTTTTAAAAGAAATGGCTTCTGATTTTGATGCTGAAATTATAGTTGTTCATATTGCCGCTGAAAATCATTCATTGAGCCATGAAGCCAATCAATTAGAGCAGTTTAAGCAGGAATTAGGTAAATATACTTCTATAGATAAAATAACTTTTGAGGTTATTGGAGGTGAAGATATTGCGGAAAGATTGAATAAATTAATTGATGAAACAGGAGCTGATATTATTTCGATGTCAACCCGTAAAAGAAATCTTTATCAAAGGCTTTTCGACAGGAGTATGACCAAGAAAATGGCTTATCATACGCATGTTCCTTTGCTTGCGTTCCATATTCAATAAAATAAATTAATCAATCTTATTCATTTTTCCTTTTTAAATTGCTAATATTGCAATGCGGAATCTTTATATCCTTCCGCCCAAATTAAAAGTAAAATGATTAAAACAATTCTCGTCCCCACAGATTATTCAAAGAATGCACACAGTGCAGCAAAATATGCCTTGGAAATTGCGCATAGAACAGGTGCAAAAGTTATTTTCTTTAATACTTATTATGTTCCTACTTATGTTGAAAAGGTTCCAATAGATCCTGTTGCAGAGGAAGATTTAAGGAAAGATGCTGAACAGATTTTAAAAGCTTTTAGTAAGGAACATACTGATGCAAAAAAGGATATTACTATTGAATGTATTATCAAAACAGGGAATGCTGTTGAGAAAATCGTTGCTGTTGCGAAAGAAGTTTCTGCGGATATTATTATTATGGGAACTAAGGGCGCATCAGGTGTTTCTGAAATAATTTTTGGCAGCAATACCGAAGATGTTATTGAGAAAGTTGCTGTGCCTGTATTAGCTATTCCGGAAAATTCAACTTATAATGGTATCAATAATATTGTTTTTGCAACTGCATATCATTTCAGTGATTTTAAAGCGATAAAAGAATTGGCAGAAATAGCAAAGCTTTTCGATGCCCACATTACCATCGTTCATATCAGTGAAGGCGAATACAAACTTGGAACTGAATATGATATTTTTGATTCATTTAAAGCAAAAGTAAAACAACAAATTTCCTATTCTAAAACAACGTTTCACCTGATAGAGCATAAGAATATATATAATGGTCTCCAGGAATTTATTCATACTAATAAAACAGATTTACTTTCGATGACCTCTCGAAAAAAAGCTTTATATAATCGTTTATTCGGAAGAAGTATTTCAAAGAAAATGGCTTATCATACTGATGTTCCTCTTTTAGTTTTTAAGATTAGTGAAGACGATGAGATAACACAGTTTTAATAAAAGTTATCTTTGTTAATGAGTTTTCGCAGGGCAATTATTTTCCTTTCTTTTATTTTTATTTGTGGGTTTTCGATGGCTCACGATGCTTCATTGAGCTACTCTACCGTGACAATTGATTCAAACAGGATTGCATTGAAGATTGCCATTCCGATGGATGTTTTGAATTCCCTGCTTCCAAAGAATGATTGGTTTTATAAAACTGATTCCGCTCTTTTTGTTGATTATTTTAATAAGAAATATATTATTACCAATGAGAATAAAAGATGTAAAACCAGGTTGGTATCAAGCAAAATATTAAAGAACATCCATGAGTGCTCCTTTGATTTTGAAGTAACCTCCGATGAAACATTTGATCATATATCTTTTAATTATAATATGATATTTGAAGTATCGGAAACGCATGAAAACATTTCACAGTTTATTTTTGGAGAGCATAGTTCGGAGATTATTTTTTCTAAATCAAAGAATACTGTTTCTTTTTCTGTTAATGATTTAAGGAAAGAATGGGGATTGCAACCTTATGGTAAGAAGAACATTAGCAGCAATCAGATGGTGGAGCCGATAAAAGATGATTCGATTAATCAGGCGATAATGGATGATAAAATCATCTCGCAAAAAGCAAAAGAGATTTCCAGAAAGACGGACTCTGCCATGAGTGATACATCGAAAATAAATCAACAATTATTTAAAGGCAATGAAACATGGAACAGGTTCAAGGACTTTTTTATTGTTGGCGTTGAACATATACTTACCGGTTATGATCATATCTTGTTTTTACTTGCTTTATTATTAATGATAACAAGTATTGGCAATCTGATCAGAGTGATCACGGCTTTTACCATAGCACATTCCATTACTCTTTCAATGGCTGTACTTGGTTATTATGCCCTTCCTTCCGCTCTCACGGAATCAATGATTGCCCTTTCCATTTCATTTGTCGCCTTTGAAAATCTTTATATCCAAAGACTTAAAATTCCTCCACGGCATCGGAGAAAAGGTTTCTTTACCAGATTGGTAGGCAATCCAAAAAAGCGATGGCGAGTAACATTCTTATTTGGATTGATTCATGGCTTTGGATTCTCTACTGCACTTCGGGAATTGGGAATGCCTGTCGGAACAAGAGGTATCTCTTTATTCTCTTTTAATCTTGGTGTCGAAGCAGGTCAATTAATGATTGTGGCTGCTGTAGTTCCATTAATATTATTAATTAAAAGGAAAACATTTTATACTGTTCTCGTTCGATACATTTCAATTCTTATTGGAGTTGCAGGATTGGTATTAGCAATCCAACGCATCTTTTTTTCGTAAATAATATATGGTAATTGGTTGGATTAAGCTCATTTTGTATAATAAGTTGATGACGTTGCCACGCTTAATCAACAGAATCAATCTATTCAGCCCAATCAACAAAATATACCCAATAAACATAATAAACAAATAACCAATCTATGAATAGAAAAATAAAAGTCTCCGCAGTTTCTTATCTCAATGCAAAGCCTTTGATATATGGATTGGAGCATAGCGATATCATCAATGATATTGATTTCACTCTTGATATTCCATCGTTATGTGCCGATAAACTTATTAATGACACCGTGGATATTGGTTTGGTTCCGATTGCAATTCTTCCTCAATTAAAAGAATATTATGTATTAACTGACTATTGTATAGGTGCTGAGGGCGCAGTAAGTTCAGTTAATCTTTATAGTGATGTACCGATGAATGAAATTCAAACTATCCTACTCGATTATCAATCACGCACATCAGTAATGTTATGTAAGGTATTGGCAAAACGTCATTGGCTTATCAATCCTTTGTGGGTAAATACCGAAGGAGATTTCGAACAGAATATTAAAGACACTACCGCCGGAGTAATCATTGGCGACAGAACGTTTGGCAAAGCCAATATTCACAAGTATGTTTATGATATGGCTTCGGAATGGAATACCTTCACCGGATTACCTTTCGTCTTTGCCTGTTGGGTAGCAAATAAAAAACTACCTGATGATTTTATCAAACGATTTAATGAAAGTGTTTCTCTTGGAATGATGAATAAGGAAGCGGCAATTCAGGAATGGATAGGAAAAAATAAACAAGAGGTTGATGTACGTGAATACCTTGAGAAATATATCAGCTATCCTCTCAACAATAAAAAGAGAATGGGAATGGAGTTGTTTTTAAACTATTGTTCTGATTTATAAATAGGTACCAAGTATTAAGTCCCAAGTCTTAAGTATATTAGGAAAATGCGACCTTCAAGGTTTTTAAAACCTTGAAGGTCTGTTAATTTATCAAAAACAAAGTCCCAGGTTTATACTTCCCCAGAAATGAGTGGTACAAGTGGTAAATTCTTTATCAAGTACTGCATAAGAATACCAAACTGTAAAGCTCTTACAATTATAAGCAAAGCCTGTATAAACTTCATAAACTTCTCTCTGAATATTACCTGATGGAATAGTATAATCACTTCTTCGGTCAAACATTCCACCTTGAAGTGTTGCATTATAACCAACTAATTCTTCCTTTGGTTTGATATAAAAATAGAACTGATGTTTCTTATAATTTGCATCATCGTAATGTGACGATTTACCATATCCTATATCGCTGAAATAAGAATTAATCACTCCTAATCTCAATAATAAACCTAAGGAAAAATCATCATATAAGGTTCCAACTCTCGTATTTACAAAGCCGGTTAAATCCATCCAATGTAAATTATTGATTAATCCTTTTTCATAAGTCATTTCATATTTTAAAGCAAAATCATTTTGTATCTGATTCACCCATCCAAGCGGCTGAAGGTCATGAAGCCATCTATGGATAGTCATTTGAGAAACATTGGCACCAGATGCCGGACCAATCATTCCCATAGACAATTCACTTGTAAGACCTTGTTTTCGGGTATCATCTTTACAAATATGAATAAAACCTAACAATGAATATCCTGCATAAGGTCTGTCGCCATATTGAATATAACTATGACGGATGCTGGTGGGAGTAAATCCATCTCTCACAAAAGATAATCCATAATAATTTAATGTAGGTCCTGATAATGAAGGTAATATTTTATTGATAAAACATTTATTCAGATTAGGATTCAGATATTGCCACCTTATTCCTTGTGTGTAGTATTCATCGGTACCTGTAAAGAAATCGTTTTCATAAGTAAAGGAAAGGTATCTTCCTTGTGCTGTTTCCTGTGCCGATGACGTTACAGAAAGAAATATGCCGAGCGTTAAATAAACAAAAATGAACTGTTTTTTCACTTGATTTTAGTTGATATACGAAATATCTTGTTGTATGGATTGTCAAAGGTACAAAGTAATTAAGAATAATGCAAACTAAAAAGCCCTTTCGATTTTAACGAATGGGCTTTTTAGTTTAGATTTGACAACTTTCAAAAAGTTGTCAAATCTATAATTATGAATAAAAATTTATCTCGGAACTATAACCGGAGTAGGGCTTACCAAAACAGGTGATAACCCATTGCGATTAAATAATCCTACTTCAGAAGTTATTTTTGAACCGGGAATAAGGTTTTGAATCAGCGGTTTGATAGTTGTTGTCAAATCAAACATAACTACAACTTGAGCAGATGCAGGACCAGAAGTAATTTTATATTGCAAAGGTCCTGTTTTTGTTATCACAACAGATTCATCGGTATAAGTAAAAATTACAGCTCCCATTGCCAATTTATCAGTATTATATACAATTTGCATTTCACCGGAACCATCAACAATTACATATTTAACATTTTCTGCATTACCAGGAGCGCCGATGCTGGTAGTATTTTCACTGGTACTGTTTATTCCTGCTTTACCGATAATAGTACCACTGCCATCAGCAACATCAGCGATATTATTATAATTTTCCTCCATCATGCCTATACAAAGGGCAAGTTTAGTGTTATAATTCCCCATATCTATTTCACTTCTGTCTTTCAATGAAAGCAAAAGGCTTAAAGATACTGCGGCAGCAGACATTATTGTTCCCGAATTTGGCAAATCAGGAAATATTGTTGCATTAGTTGTTGCATAAGCACCGTGTTTGCCCAAATAAACGGGTCGTGCCTCTTCTTTTAAATGTTCAAGTTCCCTTTTGGGGTACAAATATTCTCTTCCCATAATTTATTATTTATTAAAGTTTAATTGATTTTTATTAATTTCTATATAATATAAGGTATTGTTTATAACTATCATTTCAACCCTTGAAAACCTAAAGTCATTCTTTACAAAGAATTTGTCATTCTTTACAACTTTTTGGTCATTCTTTACAAAGAATCGGTAATTCTTTACAAAGAAGTTGGAATTCTTTACAAAGAATCGGCAATTCTTTACAAAGAAGTTGGAATTCTTTACAAAGAATCGGCAATTCTTTACAAAGAAATTGGAATTCTTTACAAAGAATGACCAAAAAGTTGTAAAGAATGCTGAATTCTTTGTAAGGTTTGGTAATTTACCTTCAATCTCTGCCAAAAATGCAGTAATGATTGATGAAGAAGCAACAAAGTATGACAGAATGTCAGTACCTTTTGATTCGATAAGATTCAAATCTTCCGAAACTCGATTTCCATCTGTTTTAATTGCTGCCATATTTAATGAATCTTTCACGGCTGCAAGTCTAAAACATAAAACCTGCCATAAATTTAATTAATGGCTGAAAACTTTTTATTTTCCTTTTTTACCTGTTAATCCGAATTCTTGTCTTTTTCGACAATAAGTTCTTTCACTCATTTTTTTCCTTAAAAAAGTATTGATATAAGAAAGGGTGCAACCCATCTTAATTCGTTCATCTGTTTTTGCATTAATGTTATGCTTTAAAGCGGCATCAATATCTATTATCAATCCCGCATTGCCTCTTGCAAACAGTTCGAATTCTTCAATAGTTTTAAATGCCTTAATAATTTTGTCAAATAAGTTTTGATTCATGATATTTAGTTTTAGTTATTTATTTAATTCGGGCGAAGGTAGGTAATTTTAAGATGAATAAATTTTTGAGAGGGAGATTATTGGTTTATTATAGAGGGGAGGTTTTTTTGGAGGGAGGGGTTAATAGAATTCGTAACGATATTCAAGGCTAGTTTCTTTTCTATTATTTAAATATAAAATAATTTTAAACGGCAATTCATCTAAATAATAATATTCAGACTTACTGCCATAATTATCCTCCCATCTTATTAGTTTCTCAGCATCATAATATAAAGAAAATCCATCTTTGTTTGATGTATCTTGATAAATATATTTTGTGAGCCTTTTTTGAGAATCAAAAATTAAATTTACTTCTCCAAAAGCATAATCTCCTTTTTCTTTTCTTTTTACTACACTATCATTTATATAAGTGTAATATGTAGTTTCGATATCCTTTTCTTTTCCATCAAAATCTTTATGAATAACTTTAACAATTCTATTTTTTTTATCATAATAATGATCAATTATATCCATAGTTTGTGAATTTTTTCCTGATTTAGAAGGCGATTCACTAAATATATACGTTTCTTTTATTACATTTTTATGTATGTCAGATATAAAAATGCTTTTGGAAAAACAACAATAAATTCCATGATTGAATAAACTATCAATTATACAAGTATCATTATTTCTAGAATCAAAAAAATAGGAATATTTATCTTGTCTTTCAAATTTATTCTGAAAAGAAGTTCCTGAATCAATAATAATAATCCTGTTTTTTTCATAAAGATAAGTTGAATTTGAAAAAACAGAATTAGTATCCTCACCTTTATAATAATTATAATACAGTCGTTTACCTTCTATATCATATTTAAAATCCATTTTAGAAACCAAACCACTTTCATTATATGAATATTCGAAAACATGGTTTATTTTTTTATTTTTTATTAAACTGTCTGAAGGAAAAAATTCAGGATTTTTTTGGCAATTAAGAATAACATCGTTCATATCCTGCCCCAAAGCAAAACTCCCCATCATCAATCCCAATAAAAATAAAACAATCTTCATCACCAATAATTCTTTAACACCTGTTTTTCTTTATGGATGCTAAACTACTAAATAATAAGTTATAGATGAAACAAAAAAAGGGACTCCTTTCTGAATCCCTTTATAAACTATAAACCTTAAACTATTTAAACTTTAAAAATGAATACTTAATTTATATCCGTATCTTTGCACCATAAATAAATAAGAGTTATGAAAGGAATAAGATATATAACGGATTCAAAGAATCGTAAAAAATCAGTGGTCATTGATTTAAAAACGATTGAAAAATATGATGAAAACATTGAAGATTTATTTGATGTTATTATTGCAGAGTCAAGAAAAGATGAACCTTCTGTTTCTATAACTGAGGTAAAGAAGAAATTAAAAAGCAAAGGTAAACTTTGATTTATTCTATTCGTTTTAAAAAATCAGCAGAAAAGGAAATAGAGAAGTTACCTGTTTCGGTTGTTAAGCGTATTATTCCGGCAATTGATGATTTGGCATTGAATCCAAGACCAAAAGGTTCAAAGAAATTAGAATCTAAAGAAGAGATTTGGCGAATAAGAATTGGCGATTACAGAGTATTATACTCAATAGAAGATGTGATTAAAATTATTGAGATAAGACATATCGGTCATCGAAAGGATATTTACAAAAAGTAAAAGAGTTTTTGAATTAAATACCTTCATGGATTGCTAAACTCTGAAGGTATCCATCTAAAACAAAAAAAGGGACTCATTTCTGAATCCCTTTATAAACTATAAACTTTAAGTCTTATGCAGATGGGATTATAATCCGTATCTTTGCAGTGAAAATAAATAAGACAAGATGCAATTATCAAGTCAGGATATAAATATCATTAAAGATTTTTTCAAAGATAAACCGGTATTAAAAGCATTTGTTTTTGGTTCCTACTCTCGTAATGAAGCCCAAAACAATAGTGATCTAGATATACTTGTGGAGCTTGATTATTCGCAACATATAGGTTTGGGTTTTATAAAAATGAAATCAGACCTTGAGAAAAGATTGAATAAAACTGTTGATTTGGTATCTTCAAACGGCTTGTCGAAACATATTTTGCCTTTCATTGAAAAAGATAAAACACTTATCTATGAAAGATAAAACAGGCGACAAACAAAGACTGATACATATACTTGAGGCTATACAGAAATAGAATCTTATATAAAAGACTCAGCGATTGAAGAGTTTATGGCTAATTCAATGATGCGATTTGCATCTATTAAACAATTGGAGATAATAGGTGAAGCAGCGAATAATCTTTCTGATGTCATTAAAGAGAAATATTCTGATGTGGAATGGAATCAGATTGTGGGAATGAGGCATGTGCTTGTTCATGAATATTTTGGGATTGATACTACTCTTATATGGCAGATAATAATGAATGATATTCCTGTCCTGAAAAAGAAAACTGAAAAGATTCTTGAAGAATTATAAACAAAAAAAGGGACTCATTTCTGAATCCCTTTATAAATTATAAACCTTAAGTATTATGCAAGCGTTCGTTTAACAGCTACTTGCTCATATCCTTCAACAATATCTCCAACTTTAATATCATTGAAATTATGAATGCTTAATCCACATTCATAGCCTGCTGCAACTTCTTTCACATCGTCTTTAAATCTTTTCAATGAATCAAGTTCGCCTGTATAAACAACGATTCCATCACGCACAATTCTGATTTTATTGTTACGCATTATCTTGCCATCCAGCACCATACATCCTGCAATGGTGCCCACTTTAGGTATCTTGAAGATTTCCCGTATTTCAATATTGCAAAGAATCTTTTCTTCATAATCAGGAGCAAGCATGCCTTCCATAGCTGCTTTAATCTCATTGATGGCATCATAAATAATTGAATACAATCGAATATCTATCTGCTCATTCTCTGCCAGTTTACGCGCACTTATAGAAGGTCGCACCTGGAAACCGATGATAATAGCCTCCGATGCCGATGCAAGCAACACATCCGACTCACTGATCTGTCCGACAGATTTATGAATTACATTAACCTGAATTTCAGGTGTCGAAAGTTTCAACAATGAATCGGAAAGCGCTTCAATAGAACCATCCACGTCACCTTTAACAATCACATTTAACTCCTTGAAGTTACCGATTGCAAGTCGTCTTCCGATTTCATCCAATGTAATATGTTTATGTGTTCGGATGCCTTGCTCACGCTGTAACTGCATTCGTTTATTTGCGATATCCCTTGCTGTGCGCTCATCTTCCATCACATTGAATTTATCACCGGCTTGCGGAGCACCACTCATTCCCAGCATCAATGCAGGTTGCGATGGTCCGGCTTCCTTAATTCTTGCACCACGCTCATTGAAAAGCGCTTTAACTTTACCACTGAAACATCCCGCCAATACAGTATCTCCGATTTTCAAAGTTCCCGCCTGAACCAAAACAGTTGTGATATATCCACGACCTTTATCTAATGATGATTCAATAACAGTTCCAACTGCCTTCTTATCAGGATTTGCTTTCAGGTCAAGAATATCCGCTTCTAATAAAACTTTTTCCAATAAGGATTCAACATTAGTTCCTTTCTTAGCTGATATTTCTTCGAACTCATACTTGCCACCCCAATCAGTAGTCATCAGGTTCATGTTAGCTAACTGCTCTTTTATTTTTGTTGGATTTGCTCCCGGTTTATCAATCTTATTAATTGCAAAAACAATCTTTACATTCGCCGCTAAAGCATGGTTGATAGCTTCGGTAGTTTGAGGCATCACGCTATCATCGGCAGAAATAACTATGATGGCAACGTCGGTTACCTTAGCACCTCTTGCCCTCATGGCAGTAAAGGCTTCGTGACCGGGAGTATCTAAGAAAGTTATCTTCTTTCCGTTTTCAAGAGTTACTTCATAAGCACCAATATGCTGAGTGATACCACCTGCTTCGCCCGCAATAACATTTGCTTTACGGACATAATCAAGCAGCGAAGTCTTACCATGATCAACGTGACCCATAACGGTAACAATCGGTGCTCGAGGGATTAATTGCTCTGCAGTATCTTTTTCTTCTTCAATAACATCCTGAGCTTCAGCGGTAATGAATTCAACTTTAAATCCGAATTCATCAGCCACAATACTCAATGTTTCAGCATCAAGACGCTGATTGATAGAAACAAAAATACCAAGACTCATACATGTAGAAATAATTTCCGTTACCGGAACATCCATCATTTTCGCCAACTCATTTGCCGAAACAAATTCAGTTACCTGAATAACTTTTTTGCTTAATTCATTCTCTGCCGATTTTTCTATGGCAACCTGAGAAGCAGTTTCACGTTTTTGTTTTCTATGCTTAGCAGCTTTTGATTTTCCTGCACCACTCAATCGCGCAAGAGTAGCCTTAATCTGGTCCTGGATATCTTTGTCTGTGACTTCAGGTTTAACAACTGGAGGCTTCTTATCAAATTTTCTTGGCTTTTGAAATGCAGGTACAATAGGTCTGGAATTTTTATCCTTAGGCTGTTGAGATGTAGAAGAAGAACTTCCGGCAATATTTACCTTCTTACCTGATCTTTTGCGTTTTCTTTTTTGTTTTTGTTCTTCGGTAAGTTGTTTATGTTCAGGAGCTGTATATTTAGAATGTTTCGGAGGTTCAACCGGCAATTCTATTTTACCAAGAATTGTAGGACCTGTTAATTTCTTAACATCTCTTCTGTATAATTCTTGTTCCTTTTCAGTTATAGGTTCTTCGGCAACAGGAGGAGTTACATCAGCTGGTTTTTCTTCCTCAGCTTTCTTAGGTGCTTCTGTTATTTCTTCTTCAGTTTTCTTTTTTGCTTTTGAAGTTGATGGCTTTTCTTTTTCTTTCTCTTCCTCCTTTTCTTTCTTTGTCCCTTTTCCCTTTTTACCTGGCTTTTCAGTTTCAGGCAATTCAATTTTACCAAGAATTGTAGGACCTTGAATAGTTTCAGCTTTTACTTTAGTAATTTCTTCTTCCTTTTTTGCAACAGGTGCTGGTGGAGGAGTTTCAGGAATACTTTTTTGTTGTTTAGTTTTTTCCTGAGCGCCAGAACCTAAGTTCTTGGAAGAATTTTCAGATGAAATAGAAAGTTGGATAATTCAGGAATTAAAAAATATCGGTTGTGATACCGCTAAAAGTGTTCTTGAATTAACTGTCGAAGACCTTGTTAACAGAACCGACCTGGAAGAAGAAACGGTGAAAGAAGTCATGAGAATTCTTCGCACCGAATTTGAAGAGTAATTGAATAAACAAAGGTTTGTGATTGGTAATAAAACATATCCTTTAAAAGAGAAATAGAATAATATGGCAGAAATAAGATTAAGTAAAGCGGCTAAAGAGCTTAGTGTAGCAACCTCTACTATTGTTGATTTCCTCAACAGTAAAGGGTTAAAAATTGATAACAATCCAAAC
>Ga0206927_1098_pt1 | contig 19591 bp, 17 predicted proteins | sample Alteio_BWOrgHeat_60_FD_153249 | JGI IMG/M metagenome (GOLD analysis project Ga0206927, IMG submission 153249) | Enriched cells from forest soil in Barre Woods Harvard Forest LTER site, Petersham, Massachusetts, United States -... | ecosystem: Environmental > Terrestrial > Soil > Temperate forest >... | reverse complement strand
AATGGACGAGGATTATTGGTTCACCATTCAGCAGGCTTATTCCGTTTCATCGGATATTGTTAATCTGAATAACGGTGGCGTAAGTCCACAGCCGGTGGTTACTCAAAATGCTTTGGATAGATATGTGAGAATTTGTAATGAAGGTCCTGCATATTATATGTGGAATATATTGGGGCAAGGAAGGGAGAATGTTCGTAATAAACTAGCTGAGCTTGCAGGAGTTTCGGCTGAAGAAATTGCAATGAACAGAAATACCTCCGAGGCTTTGGAAACTATTATTTTTGGTTTGGATTTAAAAGGGGGGGATGAAATCCTGACCACAAACCAGGATTATCCAAATATGATGAATGCATGGAATCAAAGGGTGAAACGTGATGGAATTAAATTAACAACTATCTCTATTCCGGTTCCTTGTAAGGATTCGAGTGATATTGTTGAGGCTTATAAAAAGGCAATAACACCGAAGACAAAAATAATTCATGTAAGCCATGTTATATTTATGACAGGACAAATTATGCCCGTAAGAGAAATTGCTGATATGGCGCATCAACATGGCATTGATGTTATTTGCGATGGTGCCCATTCATTTGCTCATTTAGATTATAAGATTTCAGATTTGCATTGTGATTATTTTGGGACGAGCTTGCATAAATGGTTATGCGCCCCATTTGGCAGTGGATTGTTATGGGTCAAGAAAGAAAAAATTGAAGCTTTATATCCGCTTTTTGGTCATCCAAAAGATTTCTCCACAACAGATATTCGTAAGTTTGAACACCTTGGTACTCGCTCTTTTCCGATTGAACTGGCTGTTGGTAATTCTATTGATTTTCATAATGGAATCGGTTCGAAAAGGAAGGAAGAACGTCTCCGTTATCTGACACATTATTGGGCAGAGAGAATCAGTAAATTCCCGAAAGTGAAGTTCAATACTTCTTTGAAATCAGATATGAGTTGTGCCTTATGCAATTTTTATATCGAAGGAAAAGAGCATACCAAGATTCAGGATGAATTATTCTCTAAATATAAGATTTACACTACTCCAATTACTCATGATGAGTTCAAAGGAGTCCGTGTTACTCCGCATGTTTATACAAAAATCGCTGACTTGGATTACTTTGTGAAGGCAGTGGAGAAAATTGCTAACGCATCTTAAAAAACTATTTAATAATCTTGTAATTTCTATACTCCCCCGGTTTCCATCCGGTAGTTTTTTCAAGGCTTTGAAGGAATTTATATCTCAATGAAAGTTTCTTCTTAGTCGGATCAAAATCAAACTTCCAATTCTTATCTGCAATTCTTTTTTGCATAACTGAGGGATGAGTTCCTTTGAATAGTGCCAGTGAATCTATTTTGGAATAATCGAAAACCGAATCATTGCCAACCATCTTTTCAACAACTTTTTCATTATGCCAAAGCGAATGAAAATACTGTTGTTTTGCTTGCTGCATTTCAGGTGGTTTTACCCATCCATAGTGATAAATACAAGCATCAATAGGCTTCACATTTAATTTTCTTCCATCAATCCGGAAGCCTTGGGCATCTTTATAAGAGCTTATTGATTTATTGTTTCTTATCACCCGAACTTCCTTTCTATACCATCTTCTTGAATCGCCAATAAAATCATAAGAACCATAAAAATGAAGATAATCAAAGAGCAATCCTTCAACGTGCTTATTATCTTTATAGAACTCCATTTTGGATTTTATCTCTCCCAAATATTTTTCATGAACCACCTCATCGCCCTGAATATAAAATGCCCAATCGGAATCTATAGAAATCTGCTGAAATGCTTTATTAGTTTCATCTGCCAAAACTTTACCACCTTCCTTTAGAGATTCATCCCAAACAGTTTTAATGATTTTTATTTTATCGGAACCAATTGAAGAAATCAAATCTTCCGTTTTATCATCAGAATTACCCAAAGCCAAAACAAATTCATCGCAAATAGGGAGGATAGAAGTTATTGCCTCCACAATCGGATAATCATACTTTATAGCATTCCTTATAAAACTAAAACCACTGACTTTCATAGCGGGCAAAGGTAGGGAAATAGTTTTTAGGCAGGATTAAAAATCAAGTTTTGAGTATTTAGAATTAGAATGAGATGAGTCGAAAAACCCAGATTCTTCATAATGTATTGACAAATAGACCATTTTGGTCAAATCCCAAGCTTGGGATAACACCCGTACGGTCGTATGGGTGGCAATGTATGGATGGGATGTCACCAAATGATGTAATTTAGTGGCAAAATATGGACGGGATGCCACCAAAACACATGTTTGGGTGGCAATTTACGGACGGGATGTCACCAAATGATGTCATTTGATGGCAATGTATGGACGGGATGCCATCAAAACGGTCGTTTGGATGGCAGTGTAAGGATACATTGCCACCAAATCGAGTGATTGTATGAAATCCCAAGGATACAATGCCTGTAAAACGAATTTTTGTTATTTACTTTTTGAGGAGGATTAATTATGCTTTGCAGCATAAGCCTCAGCAGCTTCGCGAACCCATTTGCCGTTTTCATCGGCATCTCGGCGTGCTTTGAGACGCTGTTTATTGCAGGGTCCGTTGCCTTTTATCACATTATAAAACTCCTCCCAATTAATTTCGCCATGATTATAATGCCCCGTTTCGGAATTTAATTTTAATTCAGGATCGGGAAGGGTTAAGCCAATTGCCGTTGCCTGCTCAACAGACCTATCAATAAATCGCTGACGTAATTCATCATTAGAGTGTTTTTTTACTTTCCATTTAATTAATTCGCCGCTGTTTGGAGAATCTTTATCAGAAGGACCGAACATCATCAATGAGGGCCACCAAAAACGATTGACAGATTCTTGTGCCATTGCTCGCTGTTCGGGAGTACCTTTCATCAGCGTAGTCAGGATTTCGTAACCTTGTTTATTATGGAAATTTTCTTCTTTGCAGATGCGAACCATAGCTCTTGAATAAGGACCATAAGAGCACTTGGCGAGCATGGTTTGATTGACAATAGCTGCCCCATCAACGAGCCATCCGATGGAACCCATATCAGCCCAAGTGAGTGTAGGATAATTGAAAATGCTGGAATATTTTGCCTTACCGGAGAGTAAATCATCAATCATTTCTTTTCTGTCAATGCCCAGAGTTTCGGTACCACTATATATATAGAGTCCATGTCCGGCTTCATCCTGAACTTTTGCCAATAGAATTAATTTTCGTCTTAAACTTGGAGCGCGGGTTATCCAATTACCTTCGGGAAGCATGCCGACTACCTCTGAATGGGCGTGCTGCGACATCATTCTTATCAATTGTTTCCGATATCTTTCGGGCATCCAGTCTTTTGGTTCAATAACGATTCCCTGGTCTATTTTATCCTGAAAATTCTTTTCTAAAACTTCGTTTTCCATTTGATTCTTTTTTGTTGTGGGTGTAAAATTACTTCTTTTTTATTAATTTATGAATGTTGCAAGTTATTATGTTGCTGATAGAAATATCCTAATTTTGCCGCCTGATGATGAGAGTATTGACATTTGACATAGAAGAATGGTTTCATATTCTGGATAATGAATCAACTAAAACAGAGGCTCATTGGTCGAAGTTTGAAGTGAGGATTCATAAGAATGTGGATAGGATTTTGGATTTATTGGTTCAGAAAAATCAATCAGCAACTTTTTTTTGTTTAGGATGGATAGTAAAAAAATATCCAGAAGTTATTCGGAAAATAGATGAACTTGGATTTGAAATAGCGTCACATTCGAGTATGCACCAATTGGTTTATGAGCAAACTCCGGAGGTTTTTGAAAAGGATTTGGAAGAATGCATTAAAACAATTGAAAATACTATCGGGAAGAAAGTTACTACCTATCGCGCACCTGGATTTTCAATAAAAGACAATAATAAATGGGCGTTTGAAATCCTTATTAAGCATGGAATAAAAATAGATAGCTCGGTGTTTCCGGCAAAAAGAGGACATGGTGGATTTGAGAGCTTTGGGGAAGCATCTCCTTGTTTAATAGATATTAATGGAGATCAGATCAAAGAGTTTCCGATAAATATTTATAATTTTCTCTCTTATCCGGTTATTTTTTCAGGTGGAGGATATTTCAGGCTTTTGCCATATCCTATTATCAAAAGTTTAACGAACAAATCTTCTTATACAATGACCTATTTTCATCCAAGAGACTTTGATCCTCAGCAGCCAATGATTAAGGAATTGCCCCTTACTCGTAAGTTTAAATCCTATTATGGATTAAATTCAGCCCTGTTTAAACTAGAAAAATTATTATCAGATTTTAAATTTGAAGACATCAGAACCATTGATAAAAGTATCGATTGGAATAAAGCCAAAGTGATTAAATTATGAAAGTTTTATATCTAATTTTCAGGTTAATTTCTCATTCCAATAAAAAATTTCTACTTTTGCTCGACTTGAATTGAAATGATTAAAGTAATACTAACTCTTCTTACCTCATTCACAGTTACGTTTGTAGCTATTCCATCCATCATTAAAGTGGCTTTGATGAAGCATCTTTATGATGAGCCGGATGAACGAAAATCTCATGATTCAAAAATACCTACTTTGGGCGGTGTTGCTTTGTTTGCAGGAATAATATTTTCGTTTTCGTTTTGGTCAGAAATCTCATTTTATCCATTCAAGCAATATGCTATTTATCCTAACACATTATGTATAATTTCATCCTTGATAGTAATGTTTTTTATTGGACTAAAGGATGATATTGTAGAACTCTCACCAGTAAAAAAATTCATAGGGCAATTAGTTGCAGCAGGCATTATCGTCTTTTTTGCTGATTATCGTCTTACCAATATGGTAGGAATTTTAGGTATCTATGAAATCCCGTATAATGTGAGTTGTATCCTCACCATGTTTACAATCCTGGTAATAATAAACGCCTATAACTTAATAGATGGAATTGATGGCTTGGCTGCTGGAATAGGAATTATCGTTTCAACAGGGTTCGGAATAATTTTATTCATGCTAAATAATCCCGTTTTGGCATGTTTATCATTTGCTTTAAGCGGTGCTTTGCTTGCATTTTTATGGTTCAATCTTTCTCCGGCGAAAATATTTATGGGCGATACGGGTTCATTGGTCGTAGGACTTATTTTATCAATTCTTGCAATAACCTTTATTGAAACCAATATTAATAACCCTCTTGTCTCAGTCCAGTTTTCTGATTTTATTCAAACGCATTTACACATAACAAGGATTAATTTCGATCTTTCCACCTCAGCTCCGGCAATTGCAGTTGGTTTTTTAATTATCCCTCTGTTTGATACTTTGCGTGTATTTACATTAAGAGCTATTCGTGGAAAATCTCCTTTTCTTCCGGACAGAAATCATATTCATCATAAACTTCTGGAGCTGGGACTTAATCATAAAAAAGCAAGTTTTGTTCTTTATTCTGTGAATATTTTTTTCATGATATTAGCTTTAACTCTGAGAAAACTTCATTCAGGACAATTGCTTTTGATATTTTTTGGATTGGCAATGATACTAAGTCAGATACCTTCTATAATTATAAACTATAGAGCAAAAAAATCTAAAGGCTCCATTGTTTGAAAATCATTTTTAAAATTTATCAGATGAAAAAACTTGTGTACAAATCTTTGTTTTTAATTATTATTTGGCTTTCTTTTCCAAATATTAAATCCTTTTCTCAACAACTTGATTTGCCTCTTAACAGAGATATTTACCAGGAGTATGATGCCTATCTAAACAAGCTTAATGTTAATTTTCACACATCTTTTAAGCCATACAATATGAGTGATATTAACAAAGCAATCAATACTGATACCTTGGATATTTGTTATGTCCCTCAAAAAAGAGTTGCAGGAGATTCATGGGGCAAAAGGAAGCTGTTATATGAGCATTTTGTTTCTATAGATTCTGCCGATTATCAAATTCATATTGACCCTGTATTTGATTTCGAAGCGGGCATGGATGACGCTGCAAACAAAAGCACGCATGTAAATTCAAAAGGATTATTATTTGAAGGAAATATAGGAAAGAATTTTTCCTTTCATGCCGATTATTCTGAAACTCAAGCCGTATTTCCTGCCTATCTTACTCAGTATATTAATGATCCTGCAAATACAATTGTTCCCGGGCAAGGACGCGTTAAGGTTCTGAATCAAGGTGGTTTTGATTATGCTATTGCATCAGGATATGTTTCTTATACTCCTTCAAAATATTTCAATTTTCAATTTGGCACTGATAAAAATTTCATCGGTGAAGGTTATCGCTCTCTTTTCCTTTCCGACAATTCTTTTAATTACCCTTATTTAAAAATCACAACCAATCTCTGGAAGTTTCAATACACCAATTTGTATTGCGCGATGGAAGACATAGGAAGAATTGATTATCCAACTTCTCAACCATCTGAGGGCAGCGGGCAATATTTTACCCGGAAATTTGCTACCATCCATTATCTTAGCTGGAATGTTTCTAAAAGAATAAATATTGGCGCATTTGAGTCAATAATTTTCTCAGATACGATAAGTAATAACGGCTTCAGGGTTGATTATCTGAACCCGATAATTTTTTATCGCCCTGTAGAATTTTCCATCGGTTCCCCGAACAATGCCCTTATCGGAGGAGCATTTAATTTTAAATTTACTGATAATATTAAGTTTTATAGCCAGTTAATTATTGATGATTTTGAAATCAAGGAAGTTAGAAATTACGGTCATGGGTGGTTTGGAAACAAGCAAGGAATTCAGGCGGGAATAAAATGCAATGACATTTTTGGTATATCAAAATTGCGTTTTCAAACCGAGTGGAATTGGGTGCGTCCATACACCTATTCTCACGAAACCGCTTTACAAAGTTACAGTCAATACGGACAGGCGCTAGCCGATCCGCTGGGAGCAAATTTTTATGAATCCATATCTTTCCTGAGTTATAGAACCGGAAGGTTTTTCTTCGAATTCAAGTTCAATTATGCAGCTTACGGAACCGATTCGGGAGGAACTGATTTCGGGCAGAATATTTTCGAATCCTATATCCCACCATCACAAACTCACACCTACTTTAACTATACCACTCAAGGATTATTCAACACCCTGACTTATAAAGATTTCCGGGTTTCCTATCTTATCAACCCCGCCTATAATGTGAATATTGAATTAGGGGTTAGTTTCAGAAGCCTTGTAAATAATATCACCTCCAACACCACTATTCTCACTTTCGGCATTAAAACTTCCCTTACTAATCATTATTACGATTTTTAGCTTAGTGATTAAGGCTCTTTAGTCATTAATGATTAAAATACTCTCTTGCAATGCTCCATTACTGAAGAGTATTGCTCCAATACATGTATGTATTGCTCTTAAACATCTAAGTAATGCTCCAATACATCTAAGTAATGCTCCAATACATCTAAGTAATGCTCCAATACATATATGTATTACTCTTAAACATATATGTAATGCTCCAATACATCTAAGTATTACTCTTAAACATATATGTATTGCTCCAAAACCCTTCGGTAATGCTCCATTACTGAAGGGTTTTGTTCCTATGTTTTAATAATTTCAGACCAATTTAACCAAAATAACTCCTAAAGCTGCCTTGAGAAAAGCTCGAAATCCTACCCATAAAACATAAAAGAAATAGGTTTTTGATTGATTTTTGGTGAAAAACAAGTCAGTATAATCTGGTTGGCACTCCAAAATGGCAAGCATGATAAACATTTTATGCCTCACCTCCGATTTGGGCTTTATAAATACCAAACCAGAATCTACCATCCCCACCGACCATGAGTTTCGTAGCATGAATTTCAAAATTCGGTCATCTTTGGCATCTGATACAATATTTAGTTTTTCATTGGCTTCTTTATATAAGTCAATAACAAATGCAGTTGGCTTCTTCTTCAAAAAATAGGCTCCGAATATTTCGGCTTCCAATGATAATTGTTCTGAGTTTGTCATAATTGAAGATAATCATGCAAAGCTACAAATTATTGTTAGCGTTCTTTTATTTATTTTTGCGGACATATAAAACAATAAAAACTTTAAAGTATGAATCACAATCTCGAAGTATCAAAATCAATCCTTATCAATGCTGATGTTTCTAAAGTATGGAATGCAATGACAAATCCTGAAATCATCAAGGAATACCTGTTCGGAACAGAAACAATAACAGATTGGAAAGTGGGCAGTGAAATAATTTTTCAGGGAGAATATCAAGGACATAAATATCGCGACAAGGGAATTGTGCGAGAAAATGTTTTGAATCAGCGCATCAGTTATAACTACTGGAGCGCTTTTACAGGTCTGGAAGATAAGCCGGAAAATTATTCTCTAGTGACTTATGTCATCACTCAAAAAGACAATAATCAAACAGAACTAACCTGGATTCAAAAAGGTTTTGGAGATGAAAAAGGATATCAGCATTCCATGAATGGAATGGATGCCTTCATGCAAAGTATTAAAGCAATTATTGAAAGATAAATCCTGATGAGATTTTCGAGAACCATTTTTATTCGAGGTCTTCAGAAGATTTATAAAAAAGCCCTGATTGAAAATAATGCGGAATTAAAAAAGACAGCACCCAAGGAATCGAAGACAATAAATCGAAAACAATTCCTTCGTTCCTCAGCATTGATAGGTGCGTCATTTGCAATTCCGAATATTATTAAAGGCAATACTATTAAAAATGAAATCTCGAATAAGAATATTTCCGTTGCAATTATTGGTGCCGGAATTTCCGGATTGACTGCCGCAAATACTTTGCTAAAAGCCGGCATCAAAGCAACTATATATGAGGCATCAGGAAGAACCGGCGGAAGAATTTATACAGCAAAAGATTTATTGGCTAATAAAGTTACAACCGAATTAGGGGGTGAGTTTATTGACTCAAATAATAAAGACCTTTTGGATTTGATTGAGGAATTTAATCTGAAAATTTATGATTGTGTGAGGGATATAAAAAATAATGATTTGGATGAACACATCTTCTTTTTTGGCGGAAAAAAAAGAACCGAAGAAGAAATTATAAAAGAATTTAAAAAGATAATTCCAACCATTCAAACAGATTATGATAAGATGAATGATGATGATGTGAAAGATCTGGATAAAAAAACCGTGACGGAATATTTGAAGGATTTAAAAGTTATAGGTTGGTTTAAAGATTTATTGGTTTATGCAAATACTGCAGAGTTTGGTTTGGATGCCGATGAGTTGGGCTGCCTTAATTTTATAGATATGATTGGCGATGATACTCCAGATGATTTCCGCCCTTTCGGTGATAGTGATGAACGATATAAAATTGTTGGCGGCAATCAAACCCTGATTGAAAAGATGACTAAGAAGTTGAATAAAATCAATCCGATTAATCTTAAACACCAATTAATTAAGATATCAAAACAAGGAACACAATATTCATTAGAATTCAAAAATGGAACAAAAGCACTTGCTGATTATGTTTTATTGACAATCCCTTTTTCGGTTTTAAGAGATGTGATTATTGACCCCAATGTTAATTTTTCAGATGAGAAAAAGCAACAGATTGCGCAGTTCAGTTATGGAACTAACAGCAAACTTTTCCTTGGGATGAAAGAACGAATCTGGCGTTCACTAAAAAGTTCCGGGTATGTTCTCAATGAAGTAATTCATGATGGATGGGATAGCAGTCAGATGCAACAAAAGAATACCGGAGCAGGTGGATATACGATTTTTCTTGGTGGAAAAGAAGGGAAGGAATTAGTTGATAATGATGAGACTGTTCAGAAATATCTATACCAATTAGAAACTATTTTAAAGGGCACTAAACAAAATTATTCAAATAAGAAATCAGTATTCAATTGGAGTTTATATCCTTTTAATAAAGGAAGTTATGCCTGTTATAAAACCGGGCAATGGCTAAGATTTCAAAGTAAAAACATTATGAAACCAGTTGATAATATTTATTTTGCAGGTGAACATTGCAGCGAAAAGTTTCAAGGCTTTATGAATGGCGGTGCCGAAACAGGAAGAATGGCGGCAGAAAATATAATGGCAAAAATTCTGGATAACCTCCTGCAAAAATGATTTTATCATAAATTTAAGGAGGAGAAACAATAAAATTGCGTAATTTTGAAGTGTGAAAATCAATATACACTATATAACATTGCTGCTTTTGCTGCTTTTTATTTCAGTAAGTTCTTATTGCCAGATAAGTATAAAACTTTTAGGGGCTAATCAAATAAGAAAGGAAATTGTAATTGATTCAATATTGACAATCTCCAAATCTGACATGAACTCCAAGGCACTCAAAGCTATTTGCATCCCCGATATACAAGAAAAAGAGTTTATGGGATTTCAAGGTACTGTGGAATATGATTTTGTTTTTAATTCCGGTAGTTTGATATCAACCAAGTTGGTCAATGGTTTTTCTTCCTACATGTTTCATAATTTAGATATCAATAAAAAAACAGATAAACTGGATAGTATTTTATTCAAGGAGCATGAACATGTGTTTAATAAGATAAAAAAATATCTGCGATTAGAGGAGGGAAGGACTTATGTGATGAATATAAAAATTAAATTTGAGTGGGATGAGAAAAACGATAAATCAATTCAAGGCAACAAATATCTGATTGATAAAAAATGGCAGATTAAAGGAATTCATGATAAACATGCCAAATGCTGATATTTGAAATAATACTTAAAACGATACGTTAAACATTAAATAATAATAAAAATGAAAACTAAATTAATTACCCTGTGTGTTTGCATGTTCTCTTTATTGATAGTTAAGGGACAATCTGCTGCTGCCCCTTCTGATATATCAAAACAAATGGGACAAACTATCACCGTTTGTGGAATGATAAAAGAGGTGCACCTGGATAATCCTACAAGCACAAGTTCCACTGTGATAACAGTGGACGGAAACAGTCCCTCTTCTCCGGCAACAACAATCATCGTTACCGATAAAATAAAAAAGCAACTGGATTATTCTTTTGAAAGTTTAAAAGGAAAGAATATCTGCTTTACCGGCAAAGTTAAAAACTATAAAGACAAACCTGCTATTATGGTTTTGAATGAGTCAGGCATTTCTAAATCGAAATAAAGAATTAAATTAAAAAAGAAACCCTGTAATAAAATTTTATTGCAGGGTTTCTTTTTTACAGGTAGGGTCTTTTTTTATTAAAAATATTTTCCTCGGTTATCAATAATATTTGCAAGATCTTTCAATGCTTCAAGGAATGAACTTTCAGTCTTTTGCTGATATGCTGACATTACTCTCGCCTGAATTCCTTTATAATTTGCAGGTGCGGGCTCATTATCATAATACTCTGTAACATTAATAATATAAACACCTCCATTTCCTTTCCATGGTTTAGAAGTTTCTCCTTGTTTCAATGTAAAAAGTTTGCCGATAACTTCAGGTTCAAAAGCTTTTCCGGGTATTCCGCCACTTGCAAAACTAACTTTGCTCGCAGTATCCACAGTAAGATTTAATTTCGCTGCAATATCATCAATCGAACTTCCTCCGGCTTTAGTCATTTTATCAATCAGCATAGCTGCCTTTTTCTCTCTCCTAATATTAGGTTCCATTTTATGTTTTACAAGTTCTAATGGAAGGATTCCCTTTTCTTTTATCTCTAATAAATGAGCAATTACATATTTGCTTCCTACTGCCTTTACAGCAGAAACTTCATTTTGTTTAGCTCTATAAGCCCAGGAAACAATTTCGCGCCCATTTTCTATTCCTGGAAGACCTTTATCAACTTCTTTTAAATTTTCTACCGGGGTCACACGAAGCCCTGCCTTTTTAGCAACAGAATCAAATTTATCACCAGTAGGAACTTTTGAAACAAACTCATTGGCTTTTGCTAATACTGCATTGAAAGTTTTGGTAGAAGGTTCAACTTTTCTATCAATAAAAACAACTTTCACCCTCTTTTCACCTTTGCTTTGATCTAATATTTCAATCAAATGATATCCAAATTGAGACTGAACAATAGTCAAGTCCCCTTTTTTATTGTAAAAAGTTGAATCCTGGAAAGGCTTAACCATTTTGCCTTCAGTAAACCAGCCTAAATCTCCACCTTTAATTGCTGAGCCTTGATCTTGTGAATGTTTCCTGGCAAGGTCTTCGAATTTCGCCTTTTTACTTACAATCAATTTCTTCAAGCTATCAACTATTGCTTTTGCCGAATCAGGATTTTGACCTTGCGCAACATTAATTAATATATGTCGGGCTCTTACTGAATCCGGAATGTAATATATCTTGCTCAACTTAGCTATCTTAAAAGAACTATTTTCTTCATAAGGACCATAAATAAACCCTTCCTTCTCCTTAAACATCAACGTATCAATATTTGGAGGCAGCACTCCTTTTTTAGAAATTGCCGTTGTACCATCATATTTTGTATCGCTGTTTCGGTTAACGAATAAGGTATCATCAATTGTAGATGCTTTAAGTTCAGCTAAAGTTGTATCAGCCCATTCCTGAACCTTTTTACGGTCTTCTTCGGATGGATTTACATCATAAGTAACAAACTCAATTTTCCGAGTGGTTTCTTGTTGTTTGAACTCATATTGATGGTCTTTATAATAGTTTTGATAATCCTCATCGCTGATTTTTATTGAGCTATCGGCAATCCCCCGGTAATCGGCAACCACATATTTTATCTTAGCCAACTTGTTCGAATTATTAAAAAATCGCTTTGAATCTGCCGTGGTAGAATAAAGCCCGAATTTTGCCAGATCTTTCAACTTGGTTTCATATCTTTCCTTTTTCATTTCATCTTCAAAAGCATACCATCGAGTACGAATAGTATCATTTTGCTTATCAAGATTCTGTAAAAAATTAATTACCGTCTGAGGATCAAAAATACCAGTTTTCGGGTCAGTAAAAGCCTGTTTTACCTGCGGATTAACATTTTTGCCATACAACATATCGGCAATTTCCTCATCAGAAACCACAATTCCTAACGATTTATATTCATTGCCATAAATGATTTGTTTAACAATTTCGTCCCACGACTGTTCTTTTATCTGGTCGGTTTGCTGAGGGTCAGGATTATCCTTTCCGGAGTTCAATCTGAACTGTTTTGTCAATTCTTCTACCTTACCATTGAACTCAAGGGGAGATACCGATTCGCCCGCTATTACAGCTAATTCGTTCTTATTTCCGAACAAAAACGATTTATTATTGGTTATCAGGTCACCCGCGATAAACGCCAGCATTGCAAAGCCGATAGCTCCGATAATTAACCCCGCCCGATTTCTGATTTTTCCTATTATTGCCATTATATTATAGTGTATAAATTTTTAAACAAGGGTGCGAATATACAATAGTTAAACGAAATAGAAAATAGTCAGGCATTATTTGTTAATGGTTAATCTATCCCGAAACTTCTTAAAAAGCCCTTAAAAAGGTTTTTGGGTTGAGGATTTTGGCTTAATGAAACAGGTTTTTTGGGTGAGAGGATTGCCGAAACTCCCAGATAGATAAGCCTTTTGATGATGTTTTGGGCTTATGATTGGATAAAAATCCCCTGTAAAGTCCTACTGTCCCCCTGTAAAGTCCTACCATCCCCCTGTAAAGTCCTACCGTCCCCCTGTAAAGTCCTAGACACGTCCCCCTGTATAGTCCTAGACACGTCCCCCTGTATAGTCCCAGCATCCCCCAGTAAAGTCTTACCATCCCCCAGTAAAGTCTTACCATCCCCCTGTAAAGTCCTTTCGTCCCCCGATAAAGTCCTGCTATCCCCCTGTCGGGAATTTCAATGAATTCAGAACTCCGGAATCTTAAACGTTAGACTTTAAACCTTAAATTTTTAACTTTTCTCCTCATCCACCTTCATCTGAACCTGTTCGATTCGATTTCCGGTAACTTCAATTATTCGAAAAATAAAAGGAGGAACAATAATAGTCTGATTCTTTTCGGGGATACTTTCGTGCTTGCTGACGATAAATCCTGCCAGGGTTTCATAATTTTCATCCGCAGGAATATCGAAACCATATTTATCATTCAGATAATCCACTTCCAAACGACCCGAGAACTGATATTCATTGGCAGATAATTTCTTTTCGGTCAGTTCATCAGTATCATGTTCGTCCTGAATCTCACCAAAAATCTCTTCCATCACATCTTCAATCGTTATCATTCCCGATGTTCCGCCATGTTCATCAACCACCAAAGCCACACTTTTATGTTGTTTTGTGAAGATGGATAAAAGCTCATTGGCAGACATGGATTCGGGCACAATATGGATGGGCAACAAGATGGATTGGATGTCTTTCGGATGCTTAAACATCTCGTAAGAATGCGTGTATCCGATGACATTATCAATCGAATCCCTGAAAATCAAAATCTTGGAAAGACCGGTTTCGATGAAGGTATTTTTCAATTCCAGAAGCGGTTCATTAATATCCAAAGCAATGATTTCTGGTCGCGGAATCATGCACTCGCGCACTTTTACTTTTGTGAAGTCTAATGCATTCTGAAAAATCTGGATTTCATTATTTATCTCCGATTCCTGGTTTCCCTGCGAAGAAATTTCGCGGATATAATGGTCGAGGTCAATTTTTCCGAAAGCAGGTTTGGTATCGGTATAATTTACCCTGAAAATCTTTGTAAGAACAATATTTGACAAACCAATAATGACCCAGACAATCGGATATAAAATATAATAAATTATCAAAACAGGGATGGCAAGAAAATTCAGAATTCCATTTGGGTCGAGGCTGAAAATGGCTTTGGGCAAATATTCGGCAGTGAAAAGAATGAGCAGGGTTGAGATAAATGTTTGGATTAATAAAACCGATATTTCGGAGGTAAACTGCTCAGGCAAATAATGGCGGATAGGCGATTCAAGTAATTTCGCCATAGTGAGACCATAAATTACCAATGAAATATTATTCCCGACAAGCAAAGCCGCGATAAACTTGGAAGGCGACTTTGTGAACCTCGAAATAATCTGTGCCGGAAGCTTGCCTTGCTTGTTATCCAATTCGATTTTTAATTTATTGGCAGATAAAAAAGCAATCTCCAAGCCCGAAAAGAAAGCACAGAATGTTATGGTAATGATTATTGTAAATAGCATAATTGAAATTAAACGCCCTGACTTTTGTTTAAGTTATTTTTCTCCATCCTGCGTCGCTGATTCCTGCGAAGGACATAAACAAAAGTCGAAATTAAGGTGATTCCAAACACCAAAATTCCATCCATAGGACCAGAAACAATGGATTCATAAATCCCATAAAAAAAGGATAAGAAAGCTATCGTGAGCCAAAACTTTTCTAAAACTTTAAGCATTATTTTTCTTTATTTAAAGGAAATGTTCCCGTGACATTTAAAATATGATACTTGGTGAAAGTTTGGTTCGATTCCAAGCCTTTTCCCATGATTACCTCATCTTTCGTAGTGATTTTTACAAAGTCCGGAGTGGTAATTTTTTCTGTGTTTTCATCCCAGATTAATCGTTCGGTATTCAATTGCTCACCTTTTTCATTCACCACAATTACATTCGATCTGGCTTCCATCGTGTTCTTTTTATCATAACGGATGGCATAATTAGCCGTCAATCTCGAGTTTTCAATCAAACTGTCATTGTAGAAAATAACTTTTACTCCATTTGGCATTTCGAGGTATGGAGTGTCAATATCATAATATTTATTCATTACCGGGGCAGAGATTTTCGTTTTCACCTTGCCAGAATCGCTGTATAATATTTCAATATTCGTTGCCGATTCTGATGGCGACTTGGTTTTAGAGGTAAGCATATTGACCTTTCGAATATCATTTTCGCATGACATCAGCGAAAACAATATTAAAAAGAAAACGAGATATTTATAATTGGGAGGCTCCATTGAAAATTTCAAGGCAAAGATACGGATTCCTTTTGAGTTAGCAGAAAGTTTGTTATTCTTCCAAACTTTTAAACTACTTTTGAATCGTGCGAAAAACGAAAACTTTTACTATATATAATAAGGATTGGAAATCGAAGCTTTTGAACTGGGCTTCAAAGTTTCCCTGCGTTTGTTATCTGGATAGCAATGGATATTATAATGATAGCCCTTATAAAAATTATGAGTGTTTGGTTGGAGTTTCTCAATCCCAATCTTCAATCAACATTCATCAATCCTCAATTCAAAAAGATTGGGCTTTTGGTTTTATGACTTATGACTTGAAAAATGAGATTGAGAAACTTTCTTCCAATAATTTAGATAACATTTCAATGCCCCTCACTCATTTTTTCAATCCAGATTTTGTTTTTGAGTTAAATGATTTGCAAGTCATCATCCATTATCCGTATGAAACCAACGAGGAAAGCATTAATCATCTTTTCAATGAAATAAATTCAACAATCATCGAAAACAATCATCATCCAACCAAACCAATCATCCAACAAAGAGTTTCGAGGGAAGATTATATCTCTACCATAGAAAAAATAAGGCAACATATTGCTTTGGGCGATATTTATGAAATGAATTATTGCATGGAGTTTTTTGCTGAGGATTTTGTTTGTAATCCATATCAAATCTATTCTAAACTTAATGAAATCTCACCGACTCCCTTCTCTTGTTTTTATAAGTTAAATGATAAATATCTCCTCTGTGCCAGCCCCGAGAGATTCCTGATGAAGAAGGGGAATAAAATCATCTCTCAACCAATAAAAGGAACCAACCGGCGGGATTTGAAAGATAACAACAATGATGATCAACTAAAACTACAACTCTTTAATGACCCAAAAGAGCGTTCGGAAAATGTAATGATTGTTGATTTGGTGAGGAATGATTTGTCGAGAAGCGCAAAAAAAGGTAGCGTGAAGGTGGAGGAATTGTTCGGGATTTATTCTTTTAAACAGGTTCACCAGATGATTTCGACGGTTTCATCGGAAGTTAAGGATGATATTGATTTCAATGATTTGATAAAAACCACTTTCCCGATGGGTTCGATGACAGGTGCGCCAAAAATCCGAGCAATGGAACTGATTGAAAATTATGAAAAGACCAAAAGAGGACTCTATTCCGGCTCGGTGGGTTATATTTCTCCTGACAACAATTTCGATTTTAATGTGGTGATAAGGAGCATTCTATATAATGCATCAAACAAATATTTATCTTTTATGGTAGGCAGTGCAATTACTTTCGATTCCGTTCCTGAGAAAGAATATGAGGAATGCTTACTCAAAGCAAAGGCGATAATTGAGGTGCTGGGAGGGAAATAGCCAAATCGGGTTCAGTTTTTCGCAAAATCATTAGTTTTACCCCAAAAAGACATAAAACCCCTAAAGATATAGATGTGACTCCTAAAGATACATATGTGTACCCCTGAAGATACATATGTGTACTCTAAATATACGTATGTGTACCCCTGAGGATACATATATTTACCCTAAAGATATGTATGTGACCCCTAATGATACATATATTTACCATAAATATACGTATGTGTACCCCTGAAGATACATATGTGTACCCTAAAGATACATATGTGCACCCCCCCCCCCAGATGTCTCCTTTAGATTTTTTGATTTCATTATTCAGAAACCCAGAATCTCAACGTAAATCTCCTTAAAACAATGTTTAAAACAGGTTTATCCATCCCATGAATTATTAAAACCATAACTTTGCATTATGATTATAGATGATTTTTTTGGGTTTATAAAAAAAGAAGCCTTATTCACTAAAAAGGATAAGATTCTGGTTGCTGTCAGCGGGGGAGTTGATTCGATAGTTTTATGCGAGTTGATGCATCAATCAAAATTTAAATTCGGTATCGCGCATTGTAATTTTGGTTTGAGAGGAAAAGAATCGGATGGGGATGAAAAGTTTGTCAGGAATCTTGCAAAGAAATATGGAGTTCCATTTTATTCAAAAAGATTCGAGACGGAAAAATATGCTTCTGATAACAAGATTTCGATTCAGATGGCTGCACGAGAATTGAGATATAATTGGTTTGAGGAGATAAGGAAAAAAGAGAAATATTATTACATAGCCACTGCTCATCATCAAAATGATGTGGTCGAAACTGTTTTGATGAATCTTATAAAAGGTACAGGAATAGCTGGATTGCATGGTATCCTCCCAAAGAAAGATTATCTCACCCGCCCCTTATTATTTGCAAACAGAGAAGAGATTGAAGCATTTGCCATGGAGCATAAACTTAAATTCAGGGAAGATAGTTCGAATGCATCAGATAAATATATGAGGAATAAAATCCGACATCAAATCATTCCGGTGATGAAGGAGATAAATCCTTCTTTGGAGAAGACATTTTCTGAAAATATTGAAAGTGTGAAAGAGGTTGAAAAGATTGTAAACAAATATGTTGAAGATTCTAATGCGTGTAAAAGCTTTTATGTAATTTCAGATTCAGGAAACTTTCATGGTATTAGTATTGAATTATTGAAAGATGAGCCTTATAAATTGACTGTATTGTCAAATTATTTATTAGAAAAAGGCTTTAGATTCGATGTAATAAAAGAAATAATTAACTCATTGGAGAATCCGGTTGTTGGCAAACAATTTTATTCAACAACACATATTGCTCTTATTGATAGGTTAGCAATATTATTTACCGAAAGAAAAGATACAATAAAATATGAATTCGATATTTATAACGACACTAAGGAAATCTGTTATACTTATAATAAACTTCTCTTCACTTCAAAATCAAAAAATAAAATTGGAGAAAGTTTAACTACACCAAATCTTTTTCATCTTGACAAGGGCAAACTTATCTTCCCATTAAAAATAAGATTATGGCGCAATGGAGATTTTTTCTATCCATTAGGCATGACTAAGAAAAAGAAGATTAGTGATTTTCTTATAGATGCCAAACTGAACATATATGAAAAAGAACATCTTTTTGTGGTAACTTCAGGCACTGATATAGTCTGTGTTTTAGGTCATCGCATTGATAACAGATATAAAATTACCGACGACACAAAAAAAGTTTTTACCATCCATTTCAAAGAAAAATAGTAAGTTTACATCGTGATGACAGAAAAAAAGCTTTTTGAAGAGAAACAATATTTGGGGTATAATAAATATGCATTGGTCAGGCAATTGGTCCTTTCCATCTTTTGTTTTACTGCCTATCATTACACCGAACAATCTCTTGGCGATTTGTTTTTTCTTATCGGCATGAGTATCCTTGTTATATCCGTAATTCTATTGTTTATCCTGCATATTCATACAAGCGTTTATGAAAATAGTTTAACGCTCGATGGTTTATGGACAGCGAAGAAAGTCAAGATAGACTTAAACAGCATTGTCTCCGTTGAGAAAACACCTTACAGTAAATATTTACTTAACAATCCGGTATATAATGTCCACTCTAAAGGGATAATCCGTTTTTATACAGGCGGGCATAATGAAGCAGTTAAACTCACCGACAGAGATGGTCTTGTATATCTGATTGGAAGCCAGAAAGCAGAAATATTTTATAATATTGTTGATGGAATTATCAGTTCCAGAAACACAACAACAAACAATTAAACCCTTAACTATTTTGAATAAATCCATCTTAATTTGTACTTTGTACTTAGTACTTAATACTTTGTGCTTCCCCATATTTGCACAACATTCAATCATTGGTTATTGGGAAGGCAATGTCACCTTCTCATTAGGTCAATTGAAT